>LUMG01000061.1_pt1 | contig 19257 bp, 22 predicted proteins | sample 729691 | NCBI WGS metagenome assembly LUMG01 (sample SAMN03860269, study PRJNA289734) | marine metagenome | biome: seawater column; feature: ocean; material: water; isolation source: Red Sea water column Station 34 - depth 50m | place: Saudi Arabia: Red Sea | collected 2011-10-15 | depth 50 m
GAAATTGTAAGAGGATTAGGAGAGAAATATGAAAAAATCACAGTGATTCAGAGACCAAAAAAGATGGGATTAGGCGCAGCATACAAAGAGGGTTTTAGACATGTTTTAGAGAAACTTGATTCAGAATTAGTTGTCCAAATGGATGCAGATCATTCGCACAGACCTAGTGAGATTCCAAATATGCTAGAAAAAATAAAAAATTTTGATTTTTTAATCGCTAGTAGACATGTTGATGGATCAGACATCATAGGCTGGGGGATTGGAAGAAAAGCAACTCATTCTGTTGCAGGTGCAATAGCAAGAATGTGTGCAAAAATAGAGATCAAGGATTCAACTAGCGGATTTAGAATGTTTAAGAAAAAAACGCTTGAAAAAATTGATTTTGAAAAGATACGATCAGATGGTTTTGCATTCCAAATTGAGGTCCTATATCAGCTAAAGCAATTAGGCATGAAAGGATTGGAAGTGCCTACAGTTTTTGTAAATAGAACAGAAGGAAGCTCAAAAATGGGAAGTAGTGAAATGATGCAATTTATCACAATGTGCATTAGTTACATAGGTAGAAAATAAAGAAAGAAAGCTAACTACTCAAAAGTTGATGTCGATGTTGTTTGTTGATATTCTTGAGTTGGAAGCTCGAGTGAAGGTACTGATGGGAACTTGTCACCGATTTGTTGCTCTGCAACTGCGGATGCTTCTTGAAGAATTTTATTGGTTTCTTCACTAGATGCATCTGATTCCATGTTAAATGAATCACCGGAGATCGAGTCGACCATAAGTCCATTTAATGTCTGAGTCATTGCGTTCAATTCTGAATCTGCTTCTGGCATGAATTTACCTAATGATGATTGTAGGCTCTTCATTGTTCCCATTGCAGGTCCAATTGCAACCATTGCATCACCGAGGTCATGAATTGTTGAGAGTCTTAATTGAACTTGTTCCAAAGACATTCTTGCACCACCAAGCATTTTTTTTACTTTTCTAACTTCTGCTAGTTCATTTGATAAAACAGTGCTTGCACTTTTATCATGATTTTGAACTGCTGTGACTACACGTTGGAATAATTGTTGATCTCGTTGTTCGAGTTTTCCTAACATGCTATCCATCTTAGAAGTTTGTGCCTGTAATTTATTTACAGCATTCTGTATTCTTGGTTTCAATGCTCCTTGAGGTTTCAAGGTATCACGAAACTTGTCAGACATACTTGCTGTGTCTTGGCGTGCCCATGCTTTATGGAATGATGGCATGTGTAGTCTCGAAAAGATTGCTCTTAATTAGAAGTGTGGAATAAGATCAACACTAGACTAAATTTAGCTAACCAATCATACATGAATGAAGATGAAAATTGTTGTTTTTGACTCAGGATTAGGCTCTTTATCAATAATTAAGGCAATTCAGAAGAAAACAAAATCAGATATCATCTATCTGGCAGATAAAAAAAATTATCCATATGGTAAAAAGACAAAATCACAATTATACAAAATTGTCACAGATACAATTGAGAGAATTTCTGATAGATTTAATCCAGATGTAATAGTGCTTGCATCAAATACTCCATCGTTACTTTTTAGAGAAAAATTACCAAACAATGTGATTACAGTTTTACCTCCACTTGAAAAAATTAAAGAAGCAAGTAATATCGCAATACTCACAACAGAAATTGTTTCTAAGAGTAAAGAACTAGAGAATTACATAACAAAATTTGATAATCTAGATGATGTTTTGAAAATTAATTGTTCAGAATTAGTTGAATTAGTAGAGAGCGGGAAATTTTTGACTAATGAGAAAAACTGTGTAAAGACAATATTGAAAATTTTGAAAAAAGAATTTGATGAAAATAACATAAAGATTGCCACACTTTCAAGTACACATCTCCCATTTCTGTTACCATCCCTGAAGAAAATTTTTCGTGGAATAGAATTTTTAGATCCAGCAAATGAAGTGGCAATAAAAATTTCAAAACTATCCTATAAAGAATCTAAAAAGAATTCATTGTCAATTTATACAACAAAAAGTCCAAAAGCACTACAAAGAAACCTCAAAAGCATGGGGATTTCTAATAAGGTCACTCTTTTTTCTTAGATTTTTTTGCTTTCCTAAAACCATGTGAGAATGTTTTATCATATAATTTAGAATATTCATATGATTTTGGTTTTATTACATCTCCAATTATGACAATTGCAGTCATTCTAATTTTTTCATCTCTTACTTTTTTTGCAATGTCTGTAAGTGTTCCAAGAATTATTTTTTGATCTTTTCTACTTGCTTTGTAAACTACAGCAACAGGAGTAGATTTTTTGTATCCACCTGCAATTGCTTCTTTTGAAATTTTATCCAGAAGGTGAACGCTAAGATAAAAAATTAAAGTTGCTTGATGTTTAGCAAGTTCAGAAATTTTTTCTCGTTTAGGAACTTTAGTTCTTGATTCTGCACGTGTAATAATCATTGTTTGTGTAATTCCAGGTAGAGTTAGTTGTGTTCCAAGTGCTGCAGCTGATGCTAGAAATGATGTAACTCCTGGAACAACGATTGATTCTACATCTTCTTTTTCTAATTCATCAATTTGTTCTCTGATTGCACCATATACAGCAGGATCACCATCATGTAATCTAATTACGGTCTTTCCTTTTTTTGAATTTTTTAAAAGTAAATCAAAAATTTCTTCGCGGACAAGTTTTGCAGCATCGTGTTTTTTCCCTTTTTTATTATACTTCAAAATCTCAGGAGGAATTAACGAACCCGAATAAACTATGATATCGGCCTTCTGAACAAGCTTTTTTGCTTTAATTGTAATTAATTCAGGGTCACCAGGACCACAGCCAACAAAATATACCTTAGACACGCTTTATCACCAAAATTGAAAAGTACTTGGTAGTAAGAGTATCATCATTTACGTCGCCTAGTCTTAATTTTCGAATAATTTCTTTGTCTGTTCCCAGATCTTGCCCAATTGCAAATATAGAATCGTCAGGGAATCCAGATTCTCGAACTAATTGAATTACTTGATCAAAGTATCTACCATCTTTAAGAAATACAAGTACTTCTGAATTTTTTGCAATTTCTTTAACAGAACTTAGATCATAACAAGATGGAATGATTGAAACTTTTTCTGCTCCTTCTGCAATACTTACACCAACCTTTGATGCAAATGTAAACATGGAAACAATTCCAGGTATAACAGTAATTTTCATTTCAGGATGTTTTTGACTAATTTCTCTGTGCATGTAGATCCAAGTACTGTAAAGATATGGATCTCCAACTGTCAAGTAAACAACGTTTTTTCCCGATAGAACTTTTTCTGCCATGATTTTTGAATTTTCTTTCCAGTGTGCTTCAAGAATGTCTTTGTCTTTAGTCATTGGAAAGATTAGCTTTACAATTTCTTGATTTTTTGATTTATCAATTAATGAATCAACTACAGATAACGCAATACTAGGTCTATCTTCTTTTGATGCAGGACACATGATGGTATCTGCATTTTGTATTGCTTTGACTGCTTTTACAGTAAGTAAATCTGGATCGCCTGGACCCACGCCAATTCCAGTTAATTCAGACATAAGAAAGATAATTTTGTTCCCAATTAAAAAGCTAGATTATTTTTTTGTTGCAGAGATGACAGTTACGGGGTTTCTTGCAAGCATCATTGTGCCTGTTTTGGTTTTTCTACTTTTTCCTATTGTGATCTGAGTAATATCAATTGATTCAAAATCTAATTTTTCAATTGTTTGTAATACAGAATAAAGTGTTTCAATCAAAATAACACCAATTACTATCCTTCCTCCAGATTTGATTTTATCTTGACATAATTCTACAATATCTCTTGTATCACCACCTGTTCCACCTATGAAAACAGTATCTGCTTGTGGTAATTCAGAAATTTTTTCTTTAGCATTTCCTTCAACTAATGTATAATTTGATATTCCAAATTTTTTAAGATTTTTTTCTGTTAATTCAATTGCATTTGGATCAATATCAACACCAATTACTTTTCCTGACTCTTCAATTTGAATAGCTGCTTCAACAGTTACAGAACCACTACCACATCCAATATCCAAAACTGTTTGTCCTACAGACAATCTACCTTTGCTAATTTGTATTGCACGAACTTCTTCTTTAGTAATTGGTACAGATTCGGTTCTCTCAAATTCTTCATCTGGAATACCAGGAGTTTTTGATTTCCACATTTTTTATTAAATGCCAGGAATCATTGATTGGCTTGTACCAGCATTAACTACCGTGTAAGTAAATATCCAGGTGAATAAATACATGAATACAAAACTACCAATTCCTGTTGTGACATATTTTTTTCTGTTTGCAATTCTAATTTTCCAAGATTTGGCAACTATTGCAGTTGCAATAAACAACATTATCATAAAGCCAATTGATGTCCAACGTTTTTCTTCCATATCAACAATATCTTCAAATGCAAATGTAGCAATCACACCACCAGCAATTGCTGTTGCAATTCGTAACCAAAATAATCTGTCAGTGAGTTTTTTTGTTTCAGATTTGTCTATAGGGTCTTCAGTAGGATCAGGTTTTGATTCTGGTGCATCAGTAGTTTCTGGTGCATCAGTAGTTTCTGGTGCATCATCAGGGTTTGATGTCCATTTGGCAATTTCTTTTTTTTCGTCTTCTGTTGCTTCAATTTCTGGAAGATCCTTATTTTCGTCTTCAGAATTTGATTTTTCTGCTCTAAATTTCTTTTTCTTGAACTTTGCCATTTGAATTCTTGAGTTGACTCAGAAATGCCTCGTTTAAAATCTTTGGCAGTCACTAGGCAATAGTAAGAGTATAATTTCCAATTAGAAGTACAATACCATGACTCTTGCGGGAATTGAATTAGTATATCTTGTAAATGACATAGGAGAAAAGACTAGTGGATACTATGCAAGTAACATTTGGGGAATAAATCGAAATAGCCTCTTATTCAAATTACATCATCCAACAAAACCGGACATCATGTTAATGGTATCAAGTATAGGAATGTGGATTACAGATAAAAAAATCGAAACAATCGAACCAAACAAAATGTTAAGACGATTACGTAGCGATCTTTTACGAGCAAAATTAACAAAAATTGAACAAATTGGAACAGAGAGAATTGCTTATTTCACATTTACAAACTTTGAAAAAGAATTTACTTTGATTGTAGAATTTTTTGGAGATGGAAATATTATTTTATGTAATGAGGAAAAGAAAATTTTAGCACTTTTACATTCAATTGATGTAAGACATAGACAACTTCGTGTAGGATTAGAATACATTCCACCTCCAGAAGATGGTGTAGATGTTCTAAATTTAACAAAAGAATCCTTTAGAGAATTATTTTCTTCTAGCGGAATTGGCAAAACCATAGGAAGAGGATTGGGATTACCAAAAAAATATGTTGAAGAAATTATCAGATTATCAGGAATTGATCCAAAAAAACCAAGTAATGAGATTACAGATGAAGAATTTGAAGCATTATACGAAATAATTACATCAACTCTTTCAAAAGTAACGCAAGGTCCACATGATCCATCTGTAATAATTGAAGATGAAGTACATGATGCATATCCAATTAGATTTTCAGACGACAACTTGAATGCAAAAAAAGTAGATAGTTTCAACGAAGGATTAGATATTGTATTTACAGAAGAAATTTTAGAAAAAGGAAAATCATTATTCAGCAGTCCTGCAGATAAAAAAATAGAATCGCTAGAAAAAACATTGTCTGAACAAAAAAATGCAATCAATGTTGTAGTAGAAAAATCAAAAACAATAGCTGAAGTAGCAAATTTACTATTTACAATGACATCTGCAGGACAACATGACATAAGAAACGAAATTATTACAAATTCACTAAAAGAAAAAAATGCGGAAATAATTAGTGAGAAGGGTGTTCCTTACATGAAAATTAATGAATCAAAAATTCAGATAGATCCCGAGTCATCACTTCCAACAATTGCTTCAAAATTATTTGATGAATCAAAAAAACAAAAAGCTGCGGTAAAATCAATTGAAAAATTAATGAAGAAAACAGAATCTAAATTAGAAAAAACAATTGAAAAAGGAGAAATTGCAAAAGGAGCAGTCGGATTCAAAGAAGTGAGGAAAAAGAGTTGGTATGAAAGGTATAGGTGGTTTTACACATCAGATGGAATTTTGGCCGTAGGAGGCAGAGATAGCTCATCAAATAGTGCAATAATTAGAAAATATTTAGAAAAAAATGACAAGGTCTTTCATGCAGAAGTTCATGGTTCACCTTTCTTTTTACTAAAAGCAGAGGATGAAGAAATACTTCCACTAAGTCTGGATGAGGTTGCACATGCTACAGTTTGTTTTAGTCGTGCATGGCAGATATCTGCATATGGAATGAGTAGTTTTTGGGTAAATCCAGATCAGGTGAAAAAAGGCGCACCTACAGGTCAGTCAATGGCTAAAGGTTCGTTCATGATTAACGGTACAAGAAATTTTATCAAAGTTTCATCATTAAAACTTGCAATTGGAATTTTTAAAGAAGATGAGGATTACTTGTTAGTTTGCGGTCCGCCAGAACCAATTAAAAAGAAATGTCTATGTTATGCAGTGATCGAACCTGGCGGTTCAACAATGTCTGATGTTGCAAAAAAGATTAGAGCTGAATTTGATAAAGTTGATGATAGTTTTAAGAAAATATTTCTAATTGATGATTATGTTAGAGCATTACCAACAGGTTCAAGCAAGGTTACAGAAACAGGTTAGTTGAAAATTTTTTCAGACTTTGTATCAATAGTAATTTCATTTCCATTTTCTATAGAATCAAATTCTTCAGTAGAAACTACAATCATTGGTATGTTTGCAAGTGCGCATCCAGATGCAACAGTTAGATCAGCTTTTTTACAAATCATCGCAATAGGAGCAGATTGATTAGATTTTAGAGAATAAATTGTGTATGCGCCTACACTGCTTCCAATTCCATGTGGAAATACAAGCACAGTATCCTTCATAGATTTTTCAAAAATATCATATTTTTTATCACGAATTATTCCTGTTTTTTTATCAACTGCACCAAGAAAATTAATTGGGTTGGTTGATTTTAGAACTTTTCCTTGTGCACTTCCTTGAACAATTACCTTACTCATTTTGTTTCATCCTCAATGATCTTTGATAATGGTTTTAGGTTTACATCTACTCCTGTAGAATTTTTCAAATAGTATGCACCTTTAATGGAATTAGTAGTTACTGCATCAGTTTCATTAGTATCAATGAGCGGTGTAAGACACGTACAACAGTCTGATAAAATTTCACCGCCTGCTCTTTCAATTTCAGTAATGTAATCAAGAGTACGTGCTTGTTCTTGTACTGCTCTTGAGCAAAAAATCATGCAGCGTTTTTCAAATGATTTACCTTTTAACATCTTTGATAAGTCCGATAGCTCTTCTAATCCTAATTGTGGACTTCCAAGAGTGATAATGTCACCTTTTTCTGCGGTATTCAGCTCATCAAATACTTCATTCATCTCTTCTTTACCAAAATCAACTTTCTCAGATTTTTCATCTTCATTATCTACAAATCTGAATTTTGCACATGTGCCTGATGTCCCCATACCACCACACAACGCCTTACAACTGCGTCTGTTTGGTTGAGAAACACCAGAAATATTGACAGAGGTATCACCAACTTTTCCTGCAAAAAATCCTAGCATTCCGAAATCTAGCTCACTAGGATTATCCATTTTCATACGTATTGTCATTGGTGTTGTGACGTTTTCTTTTCGTAAGTCAGAATATGGAGATTTTCCAGTAATTGCACTTGCTAATGCACTAAATGCACTTTCTTTGTTTGTCTTTAATCCTCCCAGTGAGTTTGCAAAGATTGCAGCATTACTTTCAGCAAAAGAAACTTGTGTGTTTTTTTCTGGTAGATCAAAGATATCATAAGGAGTGCATGAAAAGGTTGGTTCTACTCCCATTCGTATGTAAGAGTCTCTAATACTAGCTTGTTTTTCTACAAATTCGTCATCAATATGATTAAATTCAGAAATATGATCAAAATCGATTCCCATTGGATTTACAGTTGCTTTAACTTTTACACGAGCATCTTTACTTAGTTCCCTAAGAAATTGTTCCCCTGAATCACCGATTGTATTGTAATTTACGCCTGAAAGATGTGCCCATTTTATAGGAATTAATTTTTCTGCATTGGTTGCCTCTCCAGTTGCAACTAAAATTCGGTATGCGGTTTGCATTGTATCACCATGTTTACCATTCAATGCATCTTTTTCTTCAGAAGTAAGTTCCATGATAATTTGGAAGGTTTTACAGATATAAGACTTGTACGTGATAAAATACGTATGAAAAAAATTCTAAATGGAATGCGAAAGACAATGAATGCTGTTAAACCACCAAGAATTACAGCATTGAGAGATCTGCATGATGCAGAAGATCATGGACCATTTAGTATTTTGATTGGAACAATTTTATCAGCAAGGACTAAGGATGAATCAACAACAAGAATTGTAAAGGATTTGTTTAAGGTATACAAAAATGCAAGACAATTATCAAAAGCCAAAATTAGAGATGTTGAGAAAATTATCAAGTCAATAGGCTTCTATCATGTAAAGGCTGAGCGAATTATTGAAGTAGCAAAGATCATTGATTCAAAGTATAAAGGAAAGGTACCTGACGATTTAGAAAAATTGGTAGCTTTGCCAGGTGTTGGAAGAAAAACTGCAAATTGTGTTTTAGTTTATGCATATGAAATACCTGCAATTCCAGTAGACATTCATGTTCACAGAATTTCAAATAGACTAGGATTAGTCAAAACAAAAACTCCTGAGGAAACAGAATTTGCGTTAATGGAAAAGATTCCAAAAAAATATTGGCTTGATGTTAATGATACATTTGTTATGTATGGTCAAAATATTTGTAAACCAATTTCTCCAATGTGTGAAGTTTGTAAAATTAGAAATGGTTGTGATTATTACAAAACTAATTCCGCTTCTTAGTAAATAGTAAGAATGCAACTATACATCCAAGTGCACCAACTACATAAAATGGGAACATATGCAATGGACCTTCTTTTGGATCACCTGAGAGTACTTCAAAATTTAGAAATCCTGAAACAGTAGCAGGTGGATCCTGTGAACCTTTCAAACCCCAAACAGAGTATGCGTTTATTGCAAATCCCTCTACATCTAGATTTGTGATTACAATTCTTTCTCCATTATTGATTGTTAATCCTGCAGTATCAGCATATGCCAAGATAACTTTGCCGTTTCCAGGCCAACCTCTGTCAAGTTTGTCATGAACTACAACATAACCTTCTTCAGGAAGTTGAAGTGCAACCCAAAACGGTCTATCAGGGATTGCACCCATTCCTATTTCTATGAATTTATCTTCAACATTTGCATCATGTAATCGAACTACTGCAACTCCATCAGGATTACCATACAGAATTTTATTTTGTAAATTGACTTGCCACGTAGTTTCGTGAGTATCATCTAATGGAATTATTTCTGCATCTCGTGCAGGTACATTGAATTCATCCCAATTAATATCAAATTTTGCAACAGAAAGTGAGTCGTTTGGTGTTTCCCATTGCCCAAATGCTGGGAAGACCATCATAGAGGCAAAAAAGATTATCGTGACTTTGTATTTCATAAACTAAATTTTTCAGATCTTGATAAAAAGCTACTCAACAAATGGTTTATCATAGTTAATGATTACTTCAGCAACTTCAGGTCTTAGGATGAATTTTGATGGAGATTCACCATTGTTAATCATCTCACGCATTTTTGTTCCGGAAATTTGTTCTCTGTGTTCTGGAGCACATGGACAAACATTTGGATTTGTAAATGTAAGACATTTGTTACAGTAAAAGAATGCTGGGAAAAAGATTGGTTCGATTTCAAGTTCTGGGTAATCATCAAATATTTTGTGTGCTGCAAATGGATCATAGAATTTTCCAACACCTGCATGGTCTCTACCTATGATTATGTGTGTGCATCCATAATTTTGACGCATAATGGCATGATGAATTGCTTCTCTAGGACCTGCATACTTCATTTCTGTATGTAGTGTTGCTAGTTGACACTTGTTTTCAGGATAGTATTTTTCAATCATTACTTCATATGCTTTAACAATAATTTCATCTTTAAAATCACCAGGCTTTTTCTTTCCAATTAGTGGGTTAACAAATACACCATCACGTGTTGTTATTGCAGATTTTTGCAACATTTCGTGCGCAACATGTGGAGGATTTCTAGTTTGAAATGCAACAATTGTTTTCCAACCGGCTTTTTCAAATAACTCTCTTGTTTGTGTAGGAGTCATTCTATGTTTTCGAATTTCAGTCTCATTTTGTCTTTGGATATAATCGATTTTTCCACCAACAAGAAAATCTTTCATTGAATTAGTTTTTACAACACCTGGATGTGATTCATCATTTGTTCCATAAACTCCATTCATTGTAGCTTGTTTATCATAAGAGTATACATCTTCTACATGCAATACAGCAATTCCTGTTCCATCAGGATTTTTGAGTAATACATCTCCAGCATCTTTCATTTTTTTGCCAGTTTCTTCATCAACATCCAAAACAGTTGGCATAGTCCATGCCATACCGTTTGCAAGTCTACCTTTTGAAATAACAGATTCAAAATCTTGTTGGTTTAGAAATCCTTCCAGTGGAGAAAAAATTCCATCGGCAATATTTTCTACATCATTTGCTAAATCTGCAGAAATATCAATTGACATCAATCCGGATGGATCAACATCTTTTACTCGATTTACTAATTTTCCACCGTGTGCATTAATCAATATGAATCAGTTTTGTATGATTAATTTAATTGTCGTGGTTCATATGAAGACCACATTCTTTGTTTGTGTCAGTTTCCCACCACCAACGACCTGCGCGTATGTCTTCACCGATCTTAATAGGTCTAGTACATGGCTCACAACCAATGCTAGGATAACCTTGATCAAGTAATTTGTTATATGGACAATTATTCGATTTTACATAATCCCATGTTTGGTCAAAGGTCCAGTTAACTAGTGGGTTAACCTTTACAATATTTCCGTGCATTTCATCAATTTCAAGCATGCTAGCGTCAGAACGATTCTGATTTTGATCATTTCTTAAACCGGTAATCCAGCCATCAAGTGTTGCAAGCATTTTGTTCATTGGATGAACTTTTCTAATAGCACAACAAAGTTTTCTGTTTTCAATACTGTCATAAAAACAGTTCAAGCCTTTTTCTTCTACCATTTTTTCAACTTCATTTTGATCAGGAAACAATTTTTCAATTTTTGTATTGTAACGTTTTTCAACTTGTTCTATTGCATCAAAAGTTTCTTTAGGTAATCTTCCTGTTTCAAGTGTAAACAATCTGGAATCAGAATTAATTTTAAACATCATATCAATAATTGCTGCATCTTCTGCACCAAAACTTGATGCTTTTGCTAATTTTGGATGAAGGTTATCAAATGCCCATTTCAAACAATCCTCAGGTGTAGACAGAGTTTTGTTTACTTCATCTAGTTCTTGTTGAGTGAATTTTCCCATAAACCTGATTATCTAATCAAGTATTATAATTATATCAAAATTAGCTCAAGTTAAGAGATATTGTAAAATATAAACTCCTTAAAAATACTAAATTAGATGACAGAAGATACGCTGGTAGTTGTATACCCATCATTATTTGCTGAAAATAAAATTAATCAATTAATAGAGAATATTAAAAAGATTTTAAAAATTAAAAAACTAAAATTTACAAATATTGTTAAAGATAATTTTCTAATTTGTATTCAAGCAGACGATCCAGTTTTTGTATCTAGTGCAATTGCATTGTTGTTTGGAATAAAAAAAATAGCAATTGCTAAAAAAATAAAGAGTGATTTTAAAACAATAGTATCAGAAGTTGGAGAAATTAGTTCTAATCTTCTTTTGAAAGGTGAAAAATTTTATGTTAAAGCAGATGGAAATCCAAAGGGATTTGTTATAAAAGATCTGGAATTAACAGCGACATCAACAATAATACAAAAAAATCAAAAAATTTCTGCAAAACCAGGTACAGAATCAAAACATGACAAACTGTTACAAATCTATGTTACAAAATCAAATGCATATGTCTGCATTTTTGTAGATGAAGGATTAGGGGGAACAGTAAACAATTCACAATTACAAAAATCAATTTGCTGTATAACAGATGAATTCTCAGCAGTAAATTGTCTTGAAACAATCAAACAAGGATTTGAGACAAACCTTTTGATTTGTTATGAAACACGTGAGGATGTAATTCATTTAGTGAAAATTATAGATAAGATACTTCCTAGAATGTTGAAATCTGAAGTAGAGATAGAATTTCATAAAATATCAAAATTTGGAAAAAAATCAGAAGACGTGTTGTCAAAAAATTCTCTAATTACCAATATTATGATAAAATCTGCAAAAGAAAAACGGATTTCCCATATTTCACTTGCTACTTCACCGCTAATTTTCCCATCTACGTATGTTGAAACATTACAAAAGAGAATTTTTAGTGCTGGAATAATTCCACATATTGCATTATCTGGAATCGATTCAGAGATAATCAAAAATGGAAAAGAAATTGGAATGGAAAAGTATATTCCAAAAATTGAAAAATTTCTGAAGATGAATTTGGGAAAACCCAAATCAAAATTAAAGAAAGATGAGAAAACTGTAAAGAAAATAATTAAAGTTAAACTAGGACCAAATAATGTTCATGAAATTTTAGATTCTTTAGAAATTGAACACTGAGAATTTAAGCGGGAATTTTGAGTGAAAGATATGGCAAAAATCGGACAATTCATCTATCCATGGGGAAATGGACATTATTCTCGAATGATGAGATTGAATGAAAAATTAAAAGAATTGGGTGACAACGAATTTCATTATTTCAGTAAAGGCGACATCTATCAAAAATTATTAGATAAATTTCCTAATGAAAAACAAAATATTCATGAAGTTTTGATGCCTACACCGATTGATGGCAAGTTTGGTCCTAGTTTAACAAAGTCTTTGTGGAATTTTCTATTACCTGTAGAAGGCAATGAGCCTCTAGTAACACAAATTTCAAGCTATCTCAAAGACGAAGGTAAACTTTACAACAAAATTGGATTTGATTTGGTGATAAATGATGGAGATATGGGCTCAAATGTGTTGGCTGAACGACGAAATATTACAAGTTTGTTTGTAACAAATCAATTTAAACCAAAATTATGGAAATCAAGATTATATTTCAAACCAGCATTGGAGTTTGTTGCAAAGCAAATTTCTAAAGCATCTAAAATTTTAGTTGCAGATTCAGAACCACCATATACAATGTGTGAGTATAATCTAAATTTTACAAAAGATATTCAAGAAAAAGTAGTATATGTTGGGCATTTTACAAATCAGAAAAAAATTGAAAAGGGTGAAAAGAGTGACTTGGAAAAATTAGTTTCAGATTCTGTTTACGGTTATTGGATGAGAACTGGAAACAAATCAACTAATGATGGAACAGGTGAAAGATATGAAGAAGCATTCCATCAACCTGAAATGAAAAATGAGAAGAGAATTATTTCTCATGCAAAAAATGATGAAAGTATAGATCGAGTTTTGGATAAAGATGGTAACGAATATTCAATATCAGAAGCATATGATAAAAAAATAGACTGGATTCAAATTGACAAGGGATTTCTTTCTGAACAAGAGAAAGAAACAGTTTTGGATCTATGCAAGTATGCCGTAGTGAATGGTTCTCACACAGTAATGGGCGAAATTTTAGGCGGCCATGCAAAACCAATAATCGGAATTCCGATTTATGACGAACATACAAATCAAATTGAGTGGATAAAAGAAAAGAAACTGGGATTATTTGCTCAAAATAGAGGGCAAATAGTAGAGGCGGTAAGGCAAATGTATGAAAATTACGAAGAATTTACAGATTCAGTTAAAGAATTTTCAAGAAATTTCAACGGTAATGGAGTAAACAATACAACAAAGATTGTGTCAGAAATTTTAGAAGACAAAAAATAATAGCTTCTTTTAGAAATTAATCAGCGTACTGGTGCGCGGTTTGTCGATGGGCGAACTGACCGCAAGGGATGAAGAGTTAATCCGCGCATCAGTCATTTTTTTGATCCCAAAAATGTGGCAACACTCTTATGTAAAAATACAAGGAAATCGATATTGGTAAACTGTCCTGAGTGTGTAAGTAGAGAAATAGCAAAAAGAAAGAAACAGCTAGAGGCAGATTTTAAGGCTGAAGAACAGGAAGAAGGTTATGAATTTAGAGCACCACCATACCGAGAAATGGAAGATGAAATTGATTTTGAAGGATTAGGTCTAATAATGAAATTAGATCCTGCAACAAAACACTTCATTTGTAAGAGATGTGGTCTTTATGCTACAAGAGAACAAGTCAGCGATATTAGATACAAATTATCTCGTAAAGAAAGCACAAAATCAGATAAACAATACGATTATCTGGATTGGTGGCAAAAGAGCAAAAAAGACAAAGACGACTAAGTTTTTGATGACATATGGCCAAAAAAAAGGATGAGATTCCAGAAGAGATCAATAAAGAATTAGAATCTCCAAAATTTGGCAAGCCAAAATCAATGACACAATCGGGTTATATTTTGGATATCAACGAAGATGACAAGAAAGTAGATTTGCAATTATACGAATCAGTACAGGGAACATCAATTCTAGAAGGATTAAACCTTGGAAAAGATGTAAACCTAAATGATTTGATGAAGGGTGTTGTTTGTGAGTTCAAGTTGAATGAACTAAAAGCAAAACTGAGCAAACAAACAGTGGATTATTTAGCAGAACAAGGAATTAATCTAAAAGAGATTATCCAGTACGAAGTTGCTGAGATTAAAGTAATAGACGAAAATATCTAAGAGCCTCTTTTATCAAGCTGCTTTCTAAAAGCGCTTCCAATTATAGGATTAATCAAAAATGGGAATGTTTGCTTAAACCATATTCCAATTCGTACAAACGATGGTACAACAATTTCCAATCTAGAAGAGTTTGATGCTTTGATTATTGCGTTTGCAACAGTTTCAGAGCTTAATGATATACCAGTTGCGTTTAATGTAAAATTTTTGAATGAAGGATGATCAAAAAGACTCGTTCTAACTTGTATCGGGCTTACAACAGTCACTCCTACGCCTGTATTATGAAGTTCATGTTTTAGTCCCTCAGAAAATCCAAGCATTGCATATTTTGTTGCACAATATGAAGCAATTCCAGGTACACCAAAGCTTGCACCAACAGATGCTACATTAACAATGTGTCCAGAGTTTTGTTTAAGAAAATGTGGTAGAAATGACTTTGTGCAATAAATTGTACCAAAATAGTTTGTTTTCATCTGGGATTCTATATCTTCAATGGATAATTCTTTGACATTTCCATATATGACAAATCCTGCATTATTTACTAGAATATCAATTTTAGAAAAAGTTTCAATTGTCTTGTCAGCCATTTGTTTTACCTGATCTTTGTCAGATACATCACAAACACAAATCAGAATTTTTACTGAATATTTACTAAGGTTTTTCTCAACTTGTTCCAATTTTTCTTTTCTTCTTGCAACCAGAACTAAATTTGCACCTTTTTTTGCAAATTGTTCAGCAGCGGCTTCACCAATTCCACTAGATGCACCTGTAATTACTACAACCTTATTTTCAAAATTCATTTCTCATGCAGAATTTGGTTTGCTAATTTTACTTAATGCCAGTTTTACCAACAAAATCCATGTGACAGCAATTGGTACGTAGTATGTAGCAATTCTCCAACCAATTACAGCATTCCATTGCAATGAATCAACATCTGCTGCGAAATTGAATGGATCTAAATTATTTAGATAAGCAATTATTCCAAATTCTGCCAATCCCGAACCGCCTACAGTAATAGGTAGATTTGCAATTGCGTTTGCACCCATTACTGCCATTACTGAATCAAAAAATTCTACTGCATAACCTACACCATTTGCAATTACCAAAAATGATACTCCATAACAAATCCAAGATACAATTGATACGAAAAATCCTACAGTGAATACCTTTTTTGATTGACTAGAGTGAAGGTTTTCTCTACTCATTATACAAACTTCTTCAATCCAACCATTGGTTTGTTTAACATATTTTTCGCCACGTTCTTTTCCCAGAGTAGTTACAAGATATGAGATTACTTTGGGTAGTGCAAATGTACGCTTTGATGACAAGAAGAATAATACAATCCACAATCCGGTAATTGGAACAGCTGTTCCCAAAACTACAGCGCCGACAACATATGCGCCTGCATATATTGCTAAAATTCCTGCAATTATTGAAAGTACACCTGCAGCAAATACCTCAGTTACAATGTCTAATAGAGCAACCCAAGATGCTTTTGATGTTGAAATTCCTTTTTTTGTCATGTAGTAAATTACTGCAAACTCTGCTCCGACAAACATTGGAGTTGTAAATTTGATAAATTCACTACCAACACGCATTGCAGTTAATCGCTTTATAGAATCAAATGGACCAAGAAAGGTTCGTGCAATGTATGCAAGTTTTAGTCCTTGCAATCCAAGTTTTGCCATAATTGCAATTACAGCTAATGTGAAAGGTATGACGCCAATTGCAAAGACATCATCAGCTTCAATATCAAATTGAATCGCGATAATTATGATAGGAATTAGGGTTACAGGTATTACTGCCAATCTCCAGTTCATTGCTCACTTTTTAAGAGATTCAAATATAAGCGAATAAAAAAGAATTTTTGTCGATTCCATTGAAAGTTATTTTTGTTACAGGCACAGCAGGGGCAGGAAAGTCATTACTAACTTCAAAAATCAAGGAATATTATGCAAAAAATGCCACATTCCCAATTACACTGAATTTAGATCCGGGAGTTGCAAGTTTGCCTTATTCTCCAGATATCGATGTTAGAGATTATGTGGATGTCAATACATTGATGGAAGAATATGAGTTGGGATCAAATGGCTCATTGATAATGGCAAATGATTTGATTGCCACAAAGATTGATGATATACAAAAAGAAGCAGATACAATTAATCCAGATTATCTAATAGTTGATACACCAGGGCAGATTGAACTGTTTGCGTACAGACAAAGCGGTCCTTTCTTTGTACAAAACTTTGAAGCTGAAGAAAAAATGAACCTGTTTTTGTTTGATGGAACAATGGTTTCAACTCCAAGTAACTTTGTATCACTCATGTTACTATCAACATCAATACGATTACGATTAGGATTGCCAACAGTGAATGTTATCACCAAAACCGATTTGATTCAAGAAAAATTGGAACAGGTGCTAAGCTGGTCAGGTACTGACTCACGATTAGAAGCAGATCTTGCAGGAGAGCTTAATGGAGATACGTTTTCTCTAGTTTCAGACATGTTATCTAGTATTAACAGAAATGATTTTCAACAAGACATGATACCTGTATCTAATGCAACAGGAGATGGAATGGTAAATTTGCAAAGTGCCCTAAGCAGAACTATTAACTTGGGCGAAGANTCTGCAATGAAAAAAAAATTCAAACTAAAAGATGGAATAGAAATTGAAATAAAGAAAAATGTTCCAGCGGGGTTTGGAATGGGCAGTAGTGCAGCATCTGCAGCTGCTTGTGCAGTTGGTATGAACAAACTATACAATTTGAAATTAAGTGATGCCGAATTAGTTGAATTTGCGGGAATTGGTGAAAAGGCTAGTGCAGGTACAATACATTACGATAATGTTGCAGCATCTGCATTAGGTGGTTTTGTAATAGTTAAAACAAATCCATTGCAAGTTGTAAAGATGCAGCCTCCAAATGACTTGGTTTTGTGCGTAGCAGTACCAAAATTGAAGGTGCCTGCAAAGAAAACTAAAGTTTCAAGAGGCGCAATTCCAAAAAAAGTTTCATTATCAGACATGGTCAAAAACATCTCAAATGCATCAGGAATAGTTGCAGGATTTTCACAGAAAAATTCAGAATTGATTGGAAGTTCGGTGAAGGATGTAATTGTTGAACCAGCAAGAAAACATATGATTCCTGGGTTTGATAAAGTGAAAAAGAATGCTTTAGCTGCCGGCGCATATGGAGTTACTATCAGTGGTGCAGGACCATCAGTTATTGCATTTACAGACAAGAAACATGATTCAAAGAAAATTTCTAATGCAATGAAACGTGGATTCAAAGCTGCAAGAAAGGAATCCAAAGTTTTTGTTTGTAAACCAAGTAAAGGTCCAGTAATCAGAAGGTAACAAATGAAAAAAGCAGTAATCATTCTCAGTGGAGGTTTAGACTCAGCATGCATGATGTCATATTTGAAAAAAGGATACCAATTGTATGGAATTACATTTGCATATGGTCAGAGAGCATCTGAGGAGATAAAGGCTGCAAAGCGCATAGCAAAATTACTAAAACTAAAGGAGCACAAAATTCTCGATATTGGTTTCATGAAGGAATTGTACGGTGAGAGTAACGTTCTAACCAGTACAAAGAAAAAGATGCCTAGTTCGTTTGAATATTCTATTGTGGTTCCAATCAGAAATGCAATTTTTCTCTCAATTGCCACAGCATGGGCATTTACTCTTAATGCAGAACTAGTAGCATATGGGGCACAAAAAGGAGACACAAAATATCCAGATTGTCGACCAGAATTTACCAGAAAGATTCAGACCGCTCTGAACCAGGGCGAATATGATGGTATAAAAAATAAAATTAGAAAAGAAATAAAAATTTGGTCACCATATTCAGAAAACATTTCAAAAAGTGATTTGATAAAAAAGGGTTACAAGGTTTTAGGAAGTGAAATCTTCAAGACATGGAGTTGTTATCTTAGCGGAAAGATGCAATGCGGTAAGTGTGAATCTTGTAATAATAGAAAGATAGCATTTGCAAAAGCAAAGATTGAGGATAAAACGAAATATTTGAAATAAGATTAGAGTACTTTTCTTTTCCAAACTAGTCTACGAATTCCCAAATACCATGCAGCAAAGACCATACCTACAATTCCCCAGAAAATCCAGTTGAGCATTGTTTGTTGCATCTCTGGTTCATCAGTTACCGAACAGTCGGTTATTTGTGATGTTTGTGTACAATCCCAGCCATACATTACTACTGAATCCTCAAAGAGTGGGCTTGTTTGCCAGCCAATTACAACTGCAATTGAGATTACAACTGCAAATTCGATAACATACCAACTGAAAAATGGCCATGATTCACTTGGAACATGTACGTTATTTCGTGCTGGCATGATAAATTCCTGATTAGGGGATTATTTAATTTTT
>LUMG01000062.1_pt1 | contig 19166 bp, 16 predicted proteins | sample 729691 | NCBI WGS metagenome assembly LUMG01 (sample SAMN03860269, study PRJNA289734) | marine metagenome | biome: seawater column; feature: ocean; material: water; isolation source: Red Sea water column Station 34 - depth 50m | place: Saudi Arabia: Red Sea | collected 2011-10-15 | depth 50 m
TAGTAGTACCTACATCATTAATTTGTCCGCCTTCTGAATATAAAGCAGTTGATCCTGGACCACCAATTGAAATAATATTTCCTGAAGGCTTACTGTTTGTCCAATAACCCTCTTCTTCATCTTGAATAACAGAGATACGAACAGCTAATTTGTCTCCAATAGGAAAGTTAACTGCTGCATTTATTTTTTCAATTGATGCATCATTTGAGGCATACTGACCATATGTCGCCTCAACATCAAAAAAAGTTTCGCCAAGTACTGGCTTTTTTGTAGTGAAAGCAATAGCGCCACCAGTTGTATTTTTACCAAAAAGAGTTCCTTGAGGACCACGATAAATTTCAACCTGCTCCATATCAAACATTTCGATCGCTTGAGCTTGAACATGGTTAAATGCAAAATCATCAACAACAATACCAACTGATGGGTCTTTTGTGACAAGGATAGAAATAAATCCTGTACCACGCATACCACCCGCAATAGCGTTAAATCCATTTTGAGGTGTCAATGTAACATTTGGTGCAAGCTGACCTAATGCAAAAACATCATTTCTAAATGTATTTTCGAGTTGCTGTTCTGTAATTGTCGATACAGCTATTGGAACATCCTGTTGAGAGATATCTCTTTTTGTTCCTGTAACAATAATTTCTTCAATACCAAGACGACCATCAGAAACAGATGTATCTTGAGCAAATGAATTAAAGCTAAATCCTAAGGTTAATATAAATGAAATGATTGCTAAAAATCTAATTGAAAGCATAATGTAATCCTCCCCACAAAGTGATTGATTGCTTCAAGTAATAAACTCAATTTAATGTATGTGATTCTCATATATTAATGTGCTAATTTCAACTTTTATTTTGTAAATTTATCCAATTACAATATGTAGGAAAATTATTCCTCCAACAACAATATGTAGGGGATAACTATAAAAGAATATGCGTTAAAAAGCCCTAAAAATGGGATTTACTAGTTAACTTTTTAAACATATTATCTATGAGTAAATTTTAATAGGATTTGAAATGATTATAGTTCTTTCTCCGGCAAAAACCTTAGATTACTCACCATCAGAAAATATTGGTGAATTCTCTTCACCAGTATTTCTAGCTAAATCAAAAAATTTAATAAATGAGTTGAAAAAAAAGAATTCTAAGGAAATTTCGAACTTAATGAAGTTAAGTGAAAAACTTACATCTTTAAATCTTGATAGATACAAAAACTGGAAAGCACAAAAAAAACCGTCAAATAATGCTAAACAATCAATTTATGTTTTCAAAGGTGATGTTTATCAAGGGTTAGATGCAGATAGTTTTACGAAAAAAGATATTAACTATGCTCAAAAACATTTGAGAATTTTATCGGGTTTATATGGAATTCTTAAGCCCCTGGATGTTATTGAGCCATATAGATTGGAAATGGGAACTAAACTAAAAACTAAAAATGGATCTAATTTGTATGATTTTTGGGGAAAAAATATATCAAAAGAAATTGAGAAAGAATTAAAAGATATGAATTCCAACCTTTTAATTAATCTAGCATCTAATGAATATTATGACTCAGTTCAATCTTTGTCTGACGATGTTAAAGTTATTTCACCTATTTTTAAAGATAAAGGGAAAGATGGTAAGTATAAAATTATTAGCTTTTATGCAAAAAAAGCTAGAGGTTATATGGCATCTTGGTTGGTTAAGAATAAAATAAAAAAAGAGCAAGAACTGCAATCGTTTTCTGAAGAAGGATATAGTTTTTCAATTGAAGAATCGCACAGTGGTTCCCCTGTTTTCTTAAGGGATTAATTTTTTATTGAGATCATATCTTTGTTGATTTATAAAGGCATATTCAAATGTGGGGCCATAGCTCAGTTGGGAGAGCGCCTGCTTTGCAAGCAGGAGGTCGTCGGTTCGATCCCGTCTGGCTCCACCATTAAAAAAATAATAATATAAAAAAGACATGAAATTTAATAGATCATATCCAGACTCAAGAATGCGCAGAATAAGAAAAAGTTCTGGTTTAAGAGATATGCTCGCGGAAACAACATTATCAAAATCAGATCTCATCCAGCCTATTTTTATAAAAGAGAGTTTAAAGGGAACTGAAGAGATAAAATCAATGCCTGGCATTAATCGCTTAGGACTAGATATATTAGATGGTGAAATTGAAAAAATTATAGATTTAGGAATAAAGTCTATTGCTGTTTTTCCAGTAATTGATGAAGATAAAAAAGATGAAATTGGTTCACAAGCAACTGAAGAAAATAATTTTATTTGCCAGGCCATATCTTCAATCAAAAAAAACTTCCCTGATTTAGTTGTGATAGCTGATGTTGCTCTAGACCCATACACTGACCATGGTCATGATGGTTTGTTGGACGCTTCTGGAGATGTAGATAATGATTTAACTCTTCCAGCTTTAAGAGATCAAGCACTTGTATTAGCAAAAGCTGGAACAGATATTATTGCCCCTTCCGACATGATGGATGGAAGAATTAAAATAATTAGAGATGCACTTGAACAAAATGATTTTATCAACACCTTAATACTAGCTTATTCAGCAAAATTCAGTTCAAAGTTTTATGGGCCTTTCAAAGACGCGGTAGAGTCAGCAAAGTTCTTTGGAAATAAAACAAAGGATACCTATCAAATGCCCATTCAAAATATTAATGAAGCCCTGCATGAAGTTGCTTTAGATATTCAAGAAGGAGCAGACATTGTTATGGTTAAACCTGGAATGCCATACCTTGATGTCATTAAAGCTGTTAAGGATGAATTCAAGATGCCAACATTTGCTTATCAAGTAAGCGGTGAGTACTCTATGATTAAAACTTCTATCGAGACTGGATTGCTAAGTAATGATGTTATCAAGGAATCTCTTTTATCATTTAAAAGAGCTGGAGCAGATTGTATCTTAACTTATTTTGCCTCAGAAATAGCTAGAGATTTATCTTAACAATCAGGCTTTCGCCTCTAAAACTATATTTGATTCAATATCAACACATCTTCTTTCAATATTATCAAAACCAGCTTCGTTCAGGACTGAACGTAATCTCTTTTCACCAGCTTGAGCGCCAAGTTGCAAACCAACTTCCTGTGCTCTAGAGGTGGGAACACATATTAAAGTAGAAAAGGAATAATATAATCCAGATTGAGTATTAAGATTATCTTTCAATTCATCATTTGCAAAGGGTTCAACGAGCATAAAAGTTCCATCATCATTTAGAGTATTTAAAATGGCTTTTGAAACTCCTACTGGATCACCCATGTCATGAAGCGCATCAAATATACATGCAAAATCATATCCTTTTTCAGGAATATTTTTTGCATCAGATACTGCGAATTCAATATTGCTAACGCCTTCAATTTCTGCTTTTTCTCTTGCTTTGATAATCGAAGGTTCGTGAAAGTCGTAACCATATATTTTAGAATTTGGAAATGTTTTGGCCATAAGTATAGATGAAGAGCCTAAGCCACAACCGATATCTGCAACAGTTGCTCCAGCTTCAAGTTTTTCTTGAACTCCGTTAAGAGATGGTATCCAATTTTCTAAAAGATTAGTTACATAAATAGGTCGAAAAAATCTATCTGTTCCACAAAAACAACACTCATGATGCTCTTCCCATGGCCTTCCCCTTCCAGTTTTAAATACATCAAGAGCAACATCATGAGTAGCATATTGAGCAACAATTCCTTGGAATAAACCCTGCATACAAGTCGGTTCACCCTCATGAGCAAAAATAGCAGCCTGCTCAGGGGTTAAACTGAATTGATGACTATCTTCATGATAAGTGATGTAACCCATCGCTGCATTCGCGGATAGCCATTCTAACAAGTATCTTTCATCAAGTTTTGTTTTGGACGAAAGTTCTCCAGCTGAACATGGACCGTGATCTTCTAAAGCTGAGTAAACGCCTGCTTGATCACCTATATATGCAACCAATAAACTGCCTGCGGCAGAAACATTTTCAAAAACTTTACCCGTTAATTCCATTAATTTTTCTTCATCAAGATCAACTTGCGCCATAATTCACTCCTTAAAAAATATTAAAATTATTTTATTAGAAAAATGTCAGTTCAAGAAATAAAAATTATATTTTTATGAACTTTTTAGAACTAATGCTTTAGCAAATGGCTTTCGTCCTAAATAAAAAATAAAAAACGATATTGGACCACAAATCAAAAACATTGCAGCCATTGAAAGATCAATTGCCATTTCACTCTTAAAAACTTTATCGGTAAAAAATGCCACTACCATAGGACCTAAACCATAACCAGTAATATTTACGGTAAAGACATATAGCCCTGTTACAACTCCTCTATATTGATTAGGAGTAATATTTTGAAGAGATGTAGCAAATAAAGCTAATGGAAGGGTAATAAAGAAACTCGTTATAAATATTCCAATTAAAACGATATCAGAGCTCAAACTTAAAAATGTTATAGGGCCTATGATCGTCAATGCAACTGCAGTAATAATACAAACAATTATTGTTGCGGCATTAAAATTTAGTTTTGTTAAATATTTTTCAGCCATTGGCCCAGAAACAACACCAAGAGATCCTGCAAACAATGCAACTAACCCATATTGATCTCCAATTCTTGTATGTTCCCATCCATGGATTCTATGTAAGAATGTAGGTACCCAAGATTGCACTCCGTACAGAAGGACAACTATAAAGGCCGATCCAATTAGGAGAGGCATATATGCTCCAATATTCTTAATTACGTAAGCAAAAACTTCTTTGATACTATCTGTGCCTTCTTCCTTTTCACTAACTAATACTTCTTTTCTTACTGGATCTTTTAAGGCAAACATAAGTAAACCTAAAATAACACCAGGGACTGCAATTATAAGAAATATAATTTGCCATGGTTGTACAATAATACTTTCAAATAATGTTACTGGTTCATTATAGATTCTAAGAATTTGAGCACCAAACAAGAGAGAAAGACCTTGACCAATATATGGGCCCATTAAATATATACTCATTGGAAAGCTTCTTTTCTCAACTGGAAAAAGATCTGAAATAATTGACCATGAAGCTGGAGTTAATGCTGCTTCACCTGCGCCAACGCCAGATCTTGATAAAACTAGTTGCCAAGAATTTTTTGAAAATCCACAAGCTGCGGTTGCTACACTCCAGATAATTATACCACCAATCAAAACTCTTACACGGTTTACCTTGTCTACAATTCTTCCAAAAGGAATACTAAAAATTATGTATGCAAGCACAAAGCCCCATCCTTGAATAAATGAGATCTCAAAGTCGGTTAAACCCATATCCTCTTTGATTGGTACAACAAGATAATTAATCATTTGTCTATCGATAAATGAAATTATATAAGCAACTAAAAGAATTGAAGTAAAAAACCAAGCATATATTGGCTTTGGCCAAGATGTAGAATTATTCATTTTCTCCTCAAAAAAAACCCCGCAATAAATACGGGGTTTCATTTAAAATAAAAAATTTTATAAAAGCAAATTATTCGTTCCAGCTTTTGACATGCAACATCAAATAAGTGCTTAACACTTTTCTGATTCCAGATGCTCTTTTTTGGAAATTCTCACCATCTTTGGAGCCCAAAGACTGTGCGATAGCATTTCTAAGAGCATCAACTGATGGGCCGGACATCCCAATATAATGCGTTCTTCCATCCTCTCCAGTAAAAGTATCTTGGAAAAGAGTTGCCGATCCTGGAAAATCATTTGAACTCATGAGATCAGACCAAAGTTCAGCGTACTTCTTTGAATCTTTAACTCTCAAATTATAAAGAACAAGGAATGGATTTTTATTAAAATCAGCTTCACCAAAATTCAAGATAGGGGTACCACCACCTTCTAATCCATCTTCAATTACAGTAAATAAGTCCTGAAGAAAAGCCTGCCCTTCAGGCGCATTAAATATAGCTCCTGAATTTTCAAATGAGCTACCATTAGGGTTTTCAAATACAACGCAATGGGTTTCATGAGCTTCACCATTTAGCAACATTGCCCATAATCTAACTGTTGGAAGACCTTTTGCGGCATCACTTGTCAAATAATTGTCAAACTTAGCGACAACAGCCTGTGGATCTTGTGTTGAAAAGCAATAATAAGCATCTAAAGGTGCCGCGAAAGACTTCCCAGCAAAACTTAGGATTATTGCAAAAATACCAAATAAATATTTATTCATTATTATCTCCTTTATTAATTATTTTGGTCTGTTATAAACTTTTTCATGCATTAGCATTGGATCACTGCATTCAGCATATTCAGTTTCATATTCATCTCGAAATCGCCAACCTCCCTCTGCAGCTTCAACTTTTTTAGATTGCATTACTGATTCCATATCAGGATATAAAACAACATGAGCAAATGTTGGATAATTACCACCTCCTAGCAATGGAACCATTGTAAGCCAACCTATTGCTCCATTAGGATTCTCCTTCATTCTTCTAGCAGCATTATTATGGAATGCAATTAAATCATCTGGGCTTTTTCCCTCACGAATACTGCACCAATTCCACTCAGCATATCTCGAATCACCAACATTCAATTCTTCTTCATTTGCATAATTAAAATAAGCAGAGCTCATCTTCATATAACAGGTAGAAACTTCTCCCCATTCATTGAGAATATCTTGGCCTTCTTTTGATTCGGTAAGTTTATCCCAGCCTTTTCCATGTATATCAAAAGGAGCAGCCATAAACTCTACAAAATCATAAGATGGTGGATTATCAAAATCACCATGTTGGAAATGTGGTGTTTGTAAAGCAACGAAAGTTTCTACTTTATTCTTTTTAGCCCATTTAAAATATCTCTCGTTGAGCGCCTCATAACGATCCATTGTGATGCCATCATTTAGCCTACAAATATTTGCCTGAATAGCAAAAGCAGCATCTGAGTTTATTCCTGCACCAAGATCAGTATCCTGTCCCTTGAGTACACCGTTAGTTAGAAACAGAACAAAAAAAGCGCTAAGAATTGTTGTTTTTTTTATCATTGAATACTCCTTTTATTATTGTGATAATCTATTAAGGACTTGAACATCATATAATTCTTCACCTCTGCATGTTGCAAATTGTTTCTCGTAATCGCGATAATGTTTCCAACCACCCTGAGCAATTGTTTTTTGATGCTTCATTGAAGCTTTATTGTCAGGAAAAATAATAATGTGAGCAAATTGTCCAGGTGCACTAGCGCCTCCAAGTCGAGGAATGATACCTGCCCAACCTATTATACCCTGATCATTACCTTCCAAATTTTTAGCCATTTCAGAGTGCTTCTGAATAACCTCTTCAGCACTGACATTGTCATTAAGAGTACACCAATTCCAGGTTGCAACCCTTTCATCTGCTTTTGCTAGCGCTTCTTCATCTGACCATAAGGTGATACCTGTTCCCATTTTTGGATAACAATCCGCTGCGGCTTGCCATTGTGCGTTTAGTTTTTGTCCTTCTTTAGAGTCCAACCATAAATCCCAGGCCTCTCCTGAAGTCTCGTGACTAGATCCTAAAATTTCTAGAAAATCATATGTCAATGGATTACCAGTTGTTCCGTGTGAGAACAAAGGAAAATGACGAACATAAAATGTTTCTACATTATTCTTTTTTGACCATTTGACATAATCTTGCGTAACATCATTATATTCTTTCAATGATACGCCTTCTTTAAGTTTACAAACATTAACTTGTACATTAGCGACATTAGGTAATTCCTGAGAATGATCATCTGCATAAGTAAGGTTTGAACCTGATAATAATGTGAAAGAAAATAGTGTTGCATAAATTAATTTTCTCATTGGTAACTCCCTTTTAAAACCAAAGAAAAATCATGCACCATTGAGAATCATTCTCAACTTATTTTTTATAAAAAAGTTAAAAAAGTTACACATATTCAACATCAAAATATATTTTTTATACATAATACTGTGGATAACTTAAGTAAGTTGAGAATTTCGTAAAATTTAATTTCCTATATGAAGTTTTATTCTTAAAATTCATTTTAACTTTTTTAGGGAGATTTGGATGGAAAATCTTAGAAGGATTATAACAGGTCATAATGAGGAAGGCAGGTCAATAATTTCTATTGATGGTCCTCCTGCGAGAATATTAGGAGAGGATATTGGTGGATTATTTGAAATTTGGAATACTGATGGAAAACAAATAAATACTTTAGATGATAAAGACAGAGCCGATATAGATGTAATTTTGTCACCTCCTGAAAACGGAACTAAGTTTAGATATTTTGCAATTAAACCAACGCCAGATGGTATACCAAAAGAAAAACTAGAGGAAGCTGCAGCTCGAGCCTTTGAAATGATGGGCGCTTCTCATGAAAGAGTTGATACAACTAGGCATCCTGCTATGCATAAAACAAAAACCATTGATTATATAATCCTATTAGATGGAGATGTTACTCTTTTACTCGATGAAGATGAGGTTAGACTTAAACCTTTCAATGTTGTTGTTCAAAGAGGTACAAACCATGCATGGGTAAATAACGGCAGTGAGCCAGCTCTGTTGATAGCTGTTTTAATAGATAGCGATATAAAAGATTAAAACTAGGTATTTATTGAGTTACGGTACTCTTCAAGCCTTTTCTTGTTATCATTTGGGTGAGTCCATTCTTCAGTTATTTTAGGCTCAACTTTTAGATCATTTGGAATTCTGTTTAAACCAATTATTCTATCTATCTCCTCATGCCAATGATATATTCTTGCCTCTTGATAACTTAGAGGAACACCATCAAAAACATAAGAGTCTACGGCTTTTTGAATCCAACCACCGAAATGAAGATCTTCATCTAAAACTTTATTAAACCCATCAATTGCTATATCCCAAATTTCAGGTCTTTCACCTTTTCCCCAATGAGGTGCAACCCAAAAGACCTCAAAAATACATTCATCAATTGCTGTTGGCCACCACAAGAGAATTGGAAAACCTTTTTCTGACATCGGGGATACAAAATTAGGTACTAAATTATAAGATTGAGTACATGTTCGCGCTATGTAACCACAAGTCTCAATTTCTGGTCTATTATCCTCAACCTTGTAAGTTTTATTCTTATAATAATTTGATGCCTTACCATTTTTTCCATTTGGTTTTTTAAGTGCGTCCGGATTTGCTTTTAAGGCAACTTCTGGAAGATCAGGAAAAGTTCTACTTGGTGCAACCATTCTTCCATGTCCATTAGGATAAAAGGTGTTAACATTACCTGTATAATCAAGACCAGTATGAACAGTCTCTGGGTGAATGGATTTAACATGATAAACTTCCATGTTTGCTTCCATAGCAATTTTCCAATTGCATTTTAATGTATATGTATAGTGATCTATGAGACTTAAATTTTCGAATTGAAATTCTTGCACTTCATCATAAATAACACCAAGATTATCTTGCAGACTATCTGCTTCTAAATCAAAATTCACAAAAATCAAATTTCCTAAAAGTTCAACTTTAACTTTATGCAAATTTCTGCATGTATCATCAAAATCAACAAAATCTTTTGGGTCCCTCTTCCCAATCAAATTTCCATCATGATCATATGTCCACCCATGATAGCCACATACTAATTTGTTTGATTTACCAAATTCATCAAGAACTATAGCTGCTCCACGATGTCTGCACATATTATAAAATGCTGTTACTTCTTTTTTATTTTTTCTAACTAAAATAACAGGCTGACCAGCCTTTTCCCATAATTTATAGCTACCTTCATCAGGTATTTCATCAAGATGTCCTGCTAACAACCAACTCTTCTTCCAAAGAAATTCTTTCTCAAGATCAAAGAATTCTTTATCTGTATATCGCTTACCAGGTAGATCCGGAAGTTTAGGGAAATCCTTAGGAGGGGCTTTCCTTCTTCTTTCGTAATCTATTAACTCTTTTAGTTGATCAATTTGCTCTTGATTCACATGTATCTCCAAAATTCTATTGAATGTATTATAAAATTATCGTGTAGTAAAATATGATTTAATAGAAATAAATCTATATATGGAGAAAAAATGATAAAAGGCGGTTGTTTATGCGGTAAAATTCGATACGAATTTAAGCAAGAAGATGTCATTTCAGCAGGAAATTGTCATTGCAAAGATTGTCAAAAAGCGACAGGTAGTGGAAAGGCTACAATTGTTTATATTCCTTCAAAAAGTTTAAAAATAAATGAAGATTATAAAGTTTATTCTGTAGTTGGTCACGAAGGGTCAAATGTTCACAGAGGTTTTTGTCCTAATTGTGGATCGCCAATTATTAGCTATGTTACCGAGCAACCCGATGTTAAATTTATAAAAGCTGGAAGCCTAGATGACTCATCTTGGTTAAAAATAGAATCAAGTTTTTGGAGCGATACTGCAAATCCTTGGGATCCTATTAACGAAAACCTACCAGCATTTCAAAAGAACCCTCCTCTTTAATACTGAAAGGAAAGATTATGAGTTTTGAAACAATATTATATGAGAAAAAGAATAATTCTGTTTTGATTACGTTAAATAGACCTGAAAAATTAAATGCATGGACCCCTTTCATGGCTGAGGAACTTGCTAAAGCTATAACTAAAGCAAATGAGGATAATTCTGTTGGAGCTATAGTTATGACTGGCGCAGGAAAAGGATTTTGTGCCGGAGCAGACATAGAAGAAACATTTCAAACAAGAATAGATGGTAAAGATCCAGGTAATGATACACAATCTGGAAGTGGGGGAATGCCGAAAAATGTTAATTGGGTTCAATTAATTAGAGAGTCAAAACCTATGATCGCAGCTGTAAATGGTGCAGCTGTTGGTATAGGAATTACAATGATTTTACCATTTGATATTATTGTGGCATCGGAAAAAGCGAAGTTTGGAATGTTCTTTATCCAAATGGGTTTAGTTCCCGAATTAGCCAGTAGTCATTTTTTAGTTCAAAGAATGGGTTTTGGTAAAGCAAGTGAAATGTGTCTATCAGGAAGATTAGTCCCGGCAAAAGAAGCTATGGATTCTAATTTAGTTGATTTCTTAACTTCAGAAGATGAACTTTTGTCAGAAGCATTAAGTAGAGCTGATCTAATTGGTGCAAATCCAAAACCTCAACTTAAAATGGTTAAAGAACTTCTAAGTCTGAACGGAAGTGAAGTTGATCTTGAAAAAGCTCAAGAACGTGAGAGCGAATTATTAAGAGAGTGCTGGAAAACAGATGAACATAAAGAGGCCGTTAAAAAGTTTTTAGCAAAATCTTCCTAGACTACCTTGCCACTCTTTACATCAGTATATTCATCATTTTGATATACTACTGAGCCATTGACCATAACATATTTGTAGCCTTTGGAATAACGCATATATCTACTTGCTTCTCCAGGAAAATCAGTTACAAAAGCCTCATCAGAAATTCCAACATCTTCCATATCAAACAAAACTAAATCTGCTGCTTTTCCTTCTTCAATAACGCCTCTATCTCTAATACCCCAATCATCAGCAACCTCTTTTGTCATACGATTAATTGCTTTGGGTAAAGTCATTTTTTTTGTTTCTCTAACATAATGCTCTAAGAGATGAGTAGTGTCTCCAGTACCACAAAATTGTGTTATATGTGCACCTGCATCTGATGCGCCAAAATGGCATAAGTCGCTCATTATAAGATGACTTACGCTTTCTTTATCAGAGTTCAAAACATCAACAAGTTGAAATTCAGTTTTCAAATCATCTGCAATGGCAATATCTAATATAATTTGTCCAACTTCTTTACCCTCTTCCTGCGCTATTTCCATTAAATACTTACCTTTGTATTTTTCGTTTTGATCGGAATAAACTTCACCAATCTTTAGCAATGGAAGTGTTGAACTCATTCCTTGAGCAGTGCTAGCTTCACTAACAAGGATTTTTTGTTTTTCTATATCAGAAAAAACTGCTTTTCTCTCATCTGTTGGAAGATCCATGATTGATTTCCAAGTAGGCATTCCAAATAAAAGCATACTTGTCTCAGATAGCCTCATATTAAGATCAAAACATCTCGGCATGGTTTGTCCATACACTTTAGCGCCTCTGTCCCTTTGTTTTTGAAGAGCTTCCATTATTTGTTCAGCTTTTGGGGCATCTGGTGTAGATAAAACAGGTTGAAAAGTGCACATTATTCCAGTTTCTAGGCTAATATCACCTAATTCTTCAATATTCTCCAATTGGGTTTTCATATCAATAAAATAAGGTACAACTTGCCAAACCCCTCTTCCTGTTTTTGTTGCAGCCTTTGCTAGAGCTATCTTTTCTTTTTTGCAAGAAAAACGACTTGGAACAGGATCAAGATTTTCATCAACATCAACATAAGATGAAGATACGCCAAGTGCTCCCTGTTGCATTGCAGTTTCCACAATTTCGCTCATTTGTTTAATTTCATCATCTGTAGCTTCCCTCTTTTGACTATCTTGCCCCATGACATATAAACGTATGGCAGAGTGACCAATTAAAGCGCCAACATTTATTCCTAAATTGGGTTTGATATGATCGAGGTAATCACCAAAGGTTTCCCAGGAAAAAGGAACGGCAGCTTCAAAGGTTGGTTTCTTTATATCTTCAATAACTTGGAACATAGATATTATTTTTTCTTCACCGCCATTTCTGATTGGTGCCAGCGAAAGAGAACAATTGCCAGTGACTACAGTTGTAACACCATGTTCAATTGAAGGAGTCGCATAACCATCCCAACATAACTGAGGATCAAAGTGAGTATGAATATCTATAAATCCTGGAGCTAATATTAATCCATTAGCGTCAATAACAGTTTCAAATTCACCGTCAATATTACCAACATTTTTTATGACTCCATCTTCAACTAATACATCCCCAATAAATGCTTCTATTCCGGTTCCATCTACAATATTTGCATTTTTAATTAATAATGAGTTATTGCTCATATTATTCCTCCTCAAAAATAATTTTTTATTCTTTCTTAGTTATTAATTCTTGTCTAGAATTTTATAAAGGAAGTAAAGAATATGTTCAGTTCAAATAAACCAATTATCCAGATAGCCTACGCAGTAGAGAATATTATTGTCTCTGCTGAGAATTGGTCTAAAAGATTTAACATAGGTCCATTTTATTATAACGAACACATCGAAGTTGCTGACTCAAGAATAAATGGTATTAATAAAAAATTTGACCATTCATCAGCCTATGGTTGGAGAGAAAATTTTATGATTGAACTTATTGCTGATCATTCAAAAGTAAATGTCCACGAGAATGGAATTCATCATATTGCATGGATTGCAGAAAATTTTGATAGAGAGGCTGAAGAATTAATTAAACAAGATTGCAAAGAAGTACTGTTTGCGCGAGCAGGTGATAGAAATGGAATGAGATTTGCTTGGTTCGATCCAGGAAGAGATATTGGTCATTTATATGAAATTTATGACAATAATGACTCCTTAAAAAATTTTTATTCTTATGTTTACAAAGCATCTTTAGAATGGGATGGTACAAGTCCAGTAAGACATATTTCAGAAATAGGTTAGGAGGAAATTATGACATTAGTTACTGTATTAAGCGCAAGCGGAAGGCCAGGTTTGGCACAGGTAAGACAGCTTTTAAAAGCTGGATATCAAGTAAGAGGAACAACAAGGAATCCTGAAAGATTAAGTCAATTTGATAACATCGAAATCGTTAGTGCTGATTATAATGATCCAGACTCAGTTTATGAAGCATGTTTAGGAGCTGATTCAGTATTTTACACTAGACCTTCATTCGAAGAGTCGCATAAGGCACTTGATTTTGCTGCAACAGTTGGATCTGCGGCAAAAAAAGCAAATGTAAGAAGATTAATTTATAATACATGTTGTTGGGGCCCACCTGAGGAGTTAGGAGATGTAGGACAAGCAGGATATGATAGCGTTAAACTAATGATTAATACCTTGAAACAAGCTGGAGTCCAAACAACTACCTTTCAGCCAGTTCTTTTTATGGATAACCTTCTAACAGATTGGGCTAGAGAAGATATTATGAAAAATAGTTTATACACATATCCCCATAATCCTAATCTTGAAGCTAGCTGGATATGTCTAGATGATGTAGCAAAATTTATGATAGCTGCAATAGATAGAGATGATTTAATAGGAAGAAATATAAATATAGGCGGACCTGAAGTATTCACTCCCCCTAGAGTTGCAGATCTTCTATCAGGTCATTTTGGTAAACCAATTAGATATGAAGAATTGAGCTTAGTTGATTTCTCAAACAGACTTTATGATATCTTTTTTGCCGACATCGAAGAGGATATGAGAGGTGGACGATCTGAAAACAGAGATGCATTTATCGAGAGTATGTCAGATTTTTACAAATTTAATAATGTTTCAGAACATAAACCTTTCAAAGTCGACATGAAACCTGTTTTAGATGAAATTCCAATAGAACTTACACCTTTCAGTGAATGGATTAGCCAGCAAGACTGGAATGAAAAAGTTGATACAACAGCGGGTTAGGAAAAAACCTTATTGATTTGACGGAGTTGTTTTTTACCTGGTGAGAGATCTCTTTTGCCTAACTGGTTAAGAGGTTTCTCGCTGGTGTGTAATGTGTCATGGAGATCTTCTTCATTTTGATCTAAATATATCAAACCAGTAACAATTTCACCTTTGTCTCTTGAATCATTTATTTTTCCTATTGCTTTTCTTCTGCTTCCTGGATCATAAGTTTTATTCAATTTATGCAAAATCATCTTCGATCCATCATGGACATTAACTTCTATTGATTTCCCTTCATCATATTGAACAGAAATTTCTTCATTTTCTGGAATAACATCTAGAAAACCTACAGCTTCATTATGTTCTCTAAAATATTCGTAACTCTTTGTTGATTGAGCATGATTATTAAATGTAACACAAGGTGAAATTACATCTATAAAAGCAAAACCTTTATAACTGAGAGCAGCACGAATTAACGGGATCAATTGATCTTTATCTCCTGAAAAACTTCGCGCGACAAATCCTGCGCCTAACTGAATTGCTAAAGCAGCTAAGTCAATTGATTCAAACATATTATCTACGCCTTTTCTGCTCTTAGATTCTTTGTCATTAGTTGCAGAAAATTGTCCCTTAGTTAAACCATATGTTCCATTATTCTCACATATGTAAACCATATTTAAACGCCTACGCATTATATGACAAAATTGACCCAATCCAATTGATGCAGTATCACCATCGCCAGATACACCTAAATAATATAAATCTCTATTAGCTAGATTAGCTCCTGTAGCAACAGAAGGCATTCTTCCATGAACCGAATTAAAGCCATGAGATTTATTTAAAAAATATGTCGGTGTTTTTGACGAACAACCAATACCTGATAATTTTGCTAATCTATGAGCTGGAATCGACAGTTGATAACATGCTTCAATAATAGCCGATGAAACAGAGTCATGACCACATCCAGCACATAAGGTGGATAGAGCTCCTTCATAATCTCTTCTTGTTAATCCTAGATTATTTTTAGGTAAATTAGGATGTCTAGCAATTGGTTTTTTTATGAAACTCATTTTTATGCCGCCGATTTTGATTTTTTAATTTTAGAATGAATTTTTTTATTATCCATAACTTTTAATTTAAACTCATCAACTATAAACTTTGCGGTCACAGGGCTACCATCAAAATTTAAAAGAGATACAAAATGGTTTATATCAATTTCAAGTTCATTTGAAATTAAAAACTTCATTTGTGCATCTCTATTCTGCTCAAGGATAAAAACATGCTCATGGTCATTAATAAATTTTTTAAGATTTTTATCGAATGGAAAAGAACGGATACGAATTCTATCTATATTGTAACCCTCATCAAATAAATAATCTATTGCTTCTTCAACCGCAGGTGATGTAGAGCCAAAATAAATTAATCCAATATCAGTTTTTTGTTTAGCGTTCTTCCTAACTGATTTTGGTAAATACCTAATTGACTTATCAAATTTCTTGGTAATTCTTTTAAGGTTTTCTGCATTAATTCTTCCATCTTCTGTATAACCCGCAAAGGCATCATGCGAAGTACCTCTAGTAAAGAATGATCCTTTTGTAGGATGCGTGCCCGGAATTGTTCGGTAAGGAATTCCATCGCCATCAATATCTAAATATCTCCCCCACATTTCAATTGCATCAAGATCTTTTGCTGAAAGAACCTTTCCTCTATCAAATTTATGCGTATCTTCTAGTTCTAGTTCATCTACAACCCAATCATTCATTCCTATATCTAAATCACTCATAAAGATAACAGGTGTTTGAAGTCTTTCGGCTATATCAAAAGCTTCAATGGACATTTCAAAACATTCTTTAGGGTCAGAAGGAAAAAGAAGTATTTGTTTTGTATCTCCGTGAGAAGCATAAGCAGAAGATATTATATCTGATTGTTGTGTGCGCGTAGGCATGCCAGTAGAAGGTCCGCCTCTCTGGATATTGAATAACACGAGTGGTATTTCAGCAAAATATGCTAAGCCAAGAAATTCAGACATCAAAGAAACGCCTGGACCTGAAGTAGCTGTAAATGATCTAGCCCCATTCCAGTTTGCTCCAATTGCCATACCAATAGCTGATAACTCATCCTCAGCTTGAACTATCGCACCCTTAATATTTCCATCAGAATCTTTCCTGAACATATGAACATATTTTTCGAAAGCTTCTGCTAATGATGTAGATGGAGTGATTGGATACCATGAAGCTACAGTAGCACCTGCAAATACACAACCTAAACCAGAAGCCTCATTTCCTTGGATCATTATTTTTTTACTTTTTTGACGCATAGATTTTAGCTGAAGACCAAAATTAGAAGCTAAATTATTTTGAGCATATTTTCGACCAAGACCAAGGGCATGGAGGTTTGGTTCAATTAATTTAGGTTTCTTTTGGAATTCCTCTTTAATTAAACCCTTGAGAATCGCCATATCAATTTTAAGAAGAACTGATAAAGCCCCTAAACATATTATATTTTTAAAAAGCTGTCTTTGTCTGGGATCATCGTAATGTTCAGCACAAATACTTGCCATAGGAATGCCAATAACATTAATATCTTTTCTAGGAAATTTTCTTTCCATAGTACTGTCATAAATTAAGTAACCACCTTTGACCAATTCCTTTAGGTCAGATTGATATGTTTGAGGATTTAGTGCTATTAGACAGTCTACCCCATCTCTTCTAGCAATATAGCCGTCTTTATTGACTCGAATTTCATACCAAGTAGGTAATCCTTGAATATTGGATGGAAAAATATTTTTTGGGCTGACAGGAATACCCATTCTAAAAATTGATTTTGCAAACATTAAATTTGCACTAGCAGATCCAGAACCATTAACATTGGCAAATTTAATTACAAAATCGTTAACTTTTGTCATTTCTTGCACCCTAAGATTCTCTCTTAACTCTTTTTCATCAGCATTTTGAATAAAATTTATACAGTCTTCAGGACAAATATCTACACATGCATCACATTCAATGCATCTTTTTTCTTCAAATACTGTTTGAACATCACAGTTAAGACATCTACTTGCTTCCTCAAAAGCCATTCTATCGTCATATCCCAGCTCTACCTCAACTTTTCTATCCGCTAATGTTACTTTAGGGTCAGCATGGGGAACTGCTAGTCTATCCACTTCTGCATAACCATTATCGTAAGACCATTCATGTAAACCCATCTTTGTAGATTCAAGAAAAACATGAGGTTCAGGTCTTTTTTTAAGACTCTTATTATTACAAAATAGATCTATTGAAATTGCTGCTTGATGAGCATGCGCAACTGCAGTTATTATATTTTCAGGACCCCAAGCCGCATCTCCTCCAAAAAAAACTTTTGGCAAAGTAGACTGCATTGTAGTTCTATCTACAATTGGCATATCCCACTCACCGAACTCAATACCGATATCTTTTTCAATCCATTCAAAAGCATTATCCTGACCAATAGCCATCAAGACATCATCACACTCTACAATTTCAAGAGGTTCTCCTGTTGGTATAAGTTTTCTTCTTCCGTCTGTATATTCAGCTTTTACTTTTTCAAACGCTACAGCCTTAAGCTTTCCGTTTTCATGAATAAATTCTTTTGGAACATGGTTTTCGTAAATGGGAATATTTTCCATTTCAGCTTCTTCAATTTCCCAATCTGAAGCTTTCATATCAACTTTCGGAGATCTGACATAAACTCTTACATCCTTACCACCAAGTCTTATAGCAGTCCTACAACAATCCATTGCAGTATTACCCCCTCCGAGGACAATAACTTTTTTGCCAATTTTTTTTACATGCTCAAATGCAACAGACGCTAAGAAGTTGATTCCAATATGAATATTCTTATCACATTCTTCTCGGCCAGCTATATTGAGATCTTTTCCTTTTGGCGCTCCAGTTCCAACAAAAACTGCATCAAAATCTTCTTTTAAAAACTCTTTAAGACTTTTAATTTCTTGATTGTATTGAACCTCAACACCCATATTAATAATCCGATCACATTCCTCATTAAGAACTTCTTCAGGAAGCCTAAATGATGGAATATTTGTTCGCATTAATCCCCCTGGAACAGGGTCTCTTTCGAATATTTTACATTCGTAACCTAATGGCACTAGATCTCTAGCAACAGCTAATGAAACTGGCCCTGCCCCTAATAAAGCAATTTTTTTACCATTTTTCTTTTTAGGGGCTGTTGGGATTAGATTATCTATATCACCTTTGTAATCTGCGGCAACTCTTTTAAGCCTACAGATAGCTACTGGTTCATCCTCAACCCTTACTCTCCTACATGCAGGTTCACATGGTCTATCACAAGTTCTTCCAAGAATTCCAGGGAATACATTGGATTCCCAATTAATCATATATGCATCTGTATATCTTCCTGCAGCAATTAACCTGATATATTCTGGAACAGGAGTGTGTGCTGGACAAGCCCATTGGCAATCAACAACTTTGTGGAAGTATTCTGGATTCGATATGTCAGTCGGTTTCATATGTAAGCCTTTCTTTTTAGCCTCACTCCCGCAGTTAGAACCGAATCAATAAATTCAAATCGATTTTAGAATTAATAGATTTGAGTTATTAACTAGTCAATAAAATAACGAAAAAATTAGGCAAAAAAGTGGCCAACTAACCTAAAATACGAGAGGTTTCCTCCTCATAAGCCTTCATATCAAAATAATCTCTCCAATTACAAATCAAACCATCTTTAAATTCCATAACACCCATAACTAAAATACTCATCCATTGACCATTT
>LUMG01000051.1_pt1 | contig 19139 bp, 19 predicted proteins | sample 729691 | NCBI WGS metagenome assembly LUMG01 (sample SAMN03860269, study PRJNA289734) | marine metagenome | biome: seawater column; feature: ocean; material: water; isolation source: Red Sea water column Station 34 - depth 50m | place: Saudi Arabia: Red Sea | collected 2011-10-15 | depth 50 m
CATATGGGGTCAAACCGAAAGTTCCATCGGTGGCAAATTGCTTACAAAGAAAATAAAGAAAAAGCACAAGTCAAAGTCATTTCAATAACTCCTCAAGTTGGAAGAACTGGAAAAATTACCCCAGTTGCGGAGCTAGAGCCAACCCAACTAAGTGGAGCAACAATCTATAGGGCTACAGGACATCATTTTGGCTTGGTAAAGGAGCAAGGCCTCGGTGCTGGAAGCGTTGTTGAGTTAACTCGAAGCGGTATGGTCATACCAAAAATCAATAAAGTCCTAAAAAAAGCAGAAGTAGATATTCCTTCTGATTGTCCTAGTTGTGGCTCTCATTTAATTTGGGATTCTGACTTCCTCATGTGTCCTAATACTAATTCCTGTCCAGATCAGGTTATTGGGAAAATGATTTATTTCTTCAAAATTCTTGCAAATAATGATGGTTTTGGACAGGCAACAATTCAAAAGCTTTATGATCATGAAATTCGCAAAGTAAGTGATATTTATGAACTTAGTGTAGATCAGTTAATTGATATGGGTTTCGGGGAAAAAACCTCAAGTAACCTGATTGATCAGCTGAATAGATCTCGTCAAGAGAGTATTGAGGATTGGCGTTTTTTGGCTGCTTTTGGTGTCCAAAGACTTGGAATGGGTAACTGTGAAAATTTATTAAAGAATTATTCTATCGAAGAAATCTTTGAATTAAAAGCCGAAGACATCGCGAACATAGATGGTTTTGCAGAATTAACTGCAGAGCAAATATTTGAAGGATTAGCATCTATAGAAGATCAATATAAAATTTTGATAAATAATGGCTTTGAGCTAGAAAAAACTATCTTAATTAATGACATAGAGTTATTTGATAATCCATTTCAAAATAAAAAAATTGTTTTTACAGGTGCTATGAGTCATTCAAGAGCTCAGCTTGAAAAGGAGGCTAAACTGCATGGAATAAGTGTTGCAAAAAGTGTCAGCTCTAAAACGGATTTTCTGATTGTTGGTGAAAATGTTGGTCAATCCAAAATGATTAATGCAAAAAAACATAACGTTGAAATTATGACTGAGTCAGAATATTTAAAAAAACTAAATCCATAGAATTTTTTTATATATAATTACGCATATCTTAAATCCGATGTTGGTTTTAAGAAAAGACATTGACGTTTATTTGGGTGTAACCTAGATAAGCGTTTTTTTTCGTCAGTTTAAAGGTGAGCTGAACTGGTATAGAAGCCCGCTACTTTGAATAAAGTAGCGGGCTTCTTTGTTTATAACATTGGAGTAATAATATGAAAATGATAACAGCTTATATTCAGCCAAAAAGACTGGATAGCGTGAGACAAGTACTCTCAGAAATTGATATTAATGGTGTTTCTGTTACTGAAGTAAAGGGGTTTGGAAGACAAAAAGGTCACACTGAGCTTTACAGAGGTGCAGAGTACGTTGTGGAGTTCCTTCCTAAAGTTAAATTAGAAATTGCGATTACCGATGAGCAAGTTGAACAGGTTATTGAAACTATTAGTTCTGCTTGCAAGATTAATGGTGGAAAGATTGGAGATGGCAAAATTTTTGTTACAAGTCTAGAACAGGTTGTTCGTATTCGTACGGGTGAATCTGGGCCAGAGGCACTATAGGAGTAGGAAAATGGAAAATCAAATATTAGAATTACAGTATGCAATTGATACTTTTTACTTTTTAGTAATGGGTGCACTTGTTATGTGGATGGCGGCTGGCTTTTCAATGCTAGAAGCTGGATTAGTTAGAAGCAAAAATACTGCAGAAATATTAACTAAAAATATTGGCCTCTTTGCCATTGCTTGTACTATGTATATGATCTATGGTTACGATCTAATGTATGGGGGCGGAGCATTTCTTTCGGGAATCAGCGGACAGGGTGAGACATACTCAAATGCCTCAGACTTTTATTTCCAAGTGGTCTTTGTAGCAACTGCAATGTCAATTGTTTCTGGCGCTGTTGCTGAGCGAATGAAGTTGTTTACTTTCTTTGCCTTTGCCGTGATTTTTACTACCATTATTTATCCTCTTGAGGGTTCATGGACTTGGGGTGGAAATGATGTCTTTGGTCTTTACAACCTTGGCGATTTTGGCTTCTATGACTTTGCTGGATCAGGCATTGTTCATATGGCTGGTGCTGCTGCTGCAATAGCTGGAGTATTGATACTTGGACCCAGAAAGGGCAAGTATGATAAGGATGGAAATTCAATGCCAATCGTAGGTGCAAACCTGCCTTTAGCTACATTGGGAACATTCATCCTATGGCTAGGTTGGTTCGGATTTAATGGTGGCTCAGTTCTAGCTATGGCCAGTAAAGAGAGTGCTGATGCGGTTGCAATGGTGTTTGTGAATACCAACGCAGCAGCAGCTGGGGGCGTCATTGCTGCACTTGTTTTTGCTAAGCTGTGGTTTGGTAAAGCAGACTTAACTATGACTTTGAATGGTGCTTTGGCAGGCCTAGTTGCTATTACTGCTGGACCTGATACGCCAAGCGCCTTTGCAGCATCATTAATTGGAGCTGTCGGAGGTGTTATCGTTGTTCTATCAATTGTTTGGCTAGATCGTAAACTCAAGATAGATGATCCAGTTGGTGCTATTTCAGTCCATGGTGTTGTTGGATTATGGGGTCTTTTAGCAGTTCCTCTGACTAATGCCGATGTTTCATTTTCTGGACAAATAGTTGGAGCATTAACTATTTTTGTGTGGGTGTTTGTTGCATCATTATTGGTTTGGCTTGCACTTAAGTCTCTAATTGGACTTCGCGTATCAGAAGATGAAGAGGAATCTGGAGTTGACATTTCTGAATGTGGAATGGAAGCTTACCCAGAGTTCGTCACTAAATAAAAATAAACGGCACCAATGATTCTAGTTGGTGCCATTCATTTCTTCTATTTGATGAAATGAAGCAAGAATGACTATGCTGGTGGTTTTCTCTCCTAATTTTCCACCAGCTATAGTTTTTGATTATAAAAAATTAATGTACTTTGAGCGCAGTATTAAATTCAGTGCTTATAGGGTATATTATTAAGGCTACAAAGTTTAACAAACATGAAAAAAAATACAATGAATCAATCTGCTCTCAAAATCATTCTCGTTGACGAAAATATGGGGCGATCTGCAATCTTAAGGCGAGCCCTTCAAGACAAGGGTCATGAGGTAATTAGTCGTTTAGAGGAAAGTGAAAATCTTGCTAACAGTAATGAAATTACTCATGCAGACGTTGTAATTGTTAATGCAGATATTCCTGATGAGGCAGTTTTTGCTAATTTAAGAGATGTCAATAAAACAAAGCCAAAGCCAATTGTTATGTTTACCGAGGCATCAGAGGAGCATATGGCCGGTACTGCTATTAAATCTGGAGTGAATGCATATATCGTTGATGGTTTAGAAGAAAAGAGGGTGCAGCCCATTATTGATGTTGCCATTGCTCGTTTTAGAGAGTTCCAGGCTCTAAAAGATGAGTTAGATGCAACAAGAAGTCAGTTGGCCGAGCGCAAGTCAATTGAAAAAGCAAAGGGTTTACTCATGAAGCACAAAAAGATTAGTGAGGATGAGGCATACCAATCTCTCAGAAAAATGGCAATGGATAAAAATAAGAGAATTTCAGAAGTTGCCGAAGGGATGATCAGCGCCTTTGAACTTTTAGGTTAGAAAATTCTATTTGGAATCTCTCGAGGCTTTTTCATCGTGGCCAGATACACCAAAACGCCTGGCTAGTTCTGATTCAATCTCCTCAATTTTAATGTCCTCGTGACGAAGTAGAACAAGAAGGTGAAACCATAAGTCTGCCACTTCATGAATAATTTCTTTTCTACCTTCCTCATTAACCGCATTAATAACCTCTTCAGACTCTTCACTGATCTTTTCTAAAATTGAGCTAGTTCCTTTATGATACAAAGAGGAGACGTATGATTGATCAGCAGAAGCAGATTTTCTCTCTTCTAGAATCCTCTCCAGCGATTTGAGAATGCTATCCATAAATTTCTTTTGGGTCTTTTATTACATTTGAGACGACTTTCCATTCATTGTCTTCTAGTTTATTAAAGAAGCATCTCGCCCTTCCAGTATGACAAGCAATACCCCCCTTTTGTTCAACTTTAAGCAAGACAACGTCCTGATCGCAATCTGTATAAATTTCAATTATGTCTTGGTAGTTGCCTGACTCTTCACCTTTAAACCAGAGTTTTTTTCTTGATCTTGAAAAATATACGGCTCTTTTTGTTTCCATACTGAGCTCTAAAGCTTCTTTATTCATCCAAGCCATCATTAGGATTTCATTTGAGGAATAATCCTGAGTAATAACAGGAACTAGGCCTTTTTCGTTAAATTGAATAGTATCTTGAGGTTTCATTTTTGTGGTATTTTCGTTTTAATTTTACATTTGCATTCTTGATTCATAGAGATGAATTGTTTAAAGGCCAGCTTTAAGGCTTGCAACAATAAATTGATCTAAGTTTCCATCAAGTACATCTTGAGTGTTGCTGCTCTCGATGCCAGTCCTTAAGTCTTTAATTCTTGATTGGTCCAAAACATACGAGCGTATTTGATGACCCCATCCAATATCAGATTTTAGATCTTCGACATCTTGCTTCTCAGAGTTTCTTTTTTGAATTTCAAGCTCATAAAGTTTTGATTTTAATTGCTTCATTGCCTGATCTTTGTTGGCGTGCTGTGATCGCCCATCTTGGCATTGAACAACCGTAGTTGTTGGTAAATGCGTTATTCGAACGGCCGACTCAGTTTTATTGACGTGCTGACCACCAGCACCAGATGCGCGGTAGGTATCAATTCGAAGGTCTGATGGATCAATTACAATTTCTATATCGTCATCAATCTCAGGTGATACAAAGACTGAGGAAAATGATGTGTGTCTCTTTCCATTTGCATTGTATGGAGATTTTCTAACAAGTCTGTGAATGCCTATTTCACTCCTAAGCCAACCAAATGCGTATTCACCATCAAAATGAATCGTAGCAGACTTGATGCCTGCAACATCACCCGCTGAAACTTCCATCAATTTAACTTTAAAGTTATGCTTGTCTCCCCATCTCAAGTACATTCTCAGAATCATTTCAGCCCAATCTTGAGCTTCTGTTCCACCAGAGCCAGACTGAATATCAAGATAGGCAGAGTTACGATCCATCTCGCCACTAAACATTCTCTCAAACTCATATTTTGAAATTAAACTCTCTGTTTCATCCAGGTCAGCGACAATGCCATTGACTGTATCAATATCATTTTCACTATCAGCCATTTCTAAAAGCTCTTTAGCATCATTTAAGATGGAAGATGATTTTGAAAATGTTTCACATAGGTTATCAAGCTGAACCCTTTCTTTTCCTAATGATTGTGCCCTGTCTGGATCTGACCAAACATCTGGATTCTCTAGCTCTAACTTAACTTCTTCAAGCCGATCTTTCTTCTCCTCAAGTTTGAGGTGCTCTGACAGAATGCTCATTCGCTCAGAAAGCTCAGTTATTTTTTGATAGTGTGCAGATAGTTCCATGACTCTATTTTAATGCGACGAGTAATAAAAAAGCCCCAAAATAGGGGCTTTAGTTTTGTCTCTTAAAATTATTTACTTTCTTAAGCCTAGTCGCGAAATCAAATTAGCGTAAGCTGTAAGATCGTTGTTTTTAATGTAAGCAAGTAATTTTTTACGCTGAGAAACAAGTCTTAAAAGCCCCCTTCTGGAATGATGATCTTTCTTATGGGTCTTAAAATGTTCTGTCAAGTGCCTGATTCTTGCAGTAAGAAGGGCAACTTGAACATCAACAGATCCAGTATCTGAAGGGTCTTTTTGGTATTCTTTAATAATAGCTTGTGTATCAATTGACATATATTTAGTTCATGTATCAAAAAATTAAGAGGTGAATTATACGCTATTTTTTCAAATTGTAGTATTTCTAATCAAATAATATTAATTATATTTGTAAAAGTTTTTTTCATCGTTTGGCCTCGTTTTAAAGCGACGATGAATCCATAAATATTGCTCAGGTGATTTAATGATTTGTTTTTCAAGAATTTGATTTACAATTGTCGCATCTTGAATTGGATCATTTGATGGATAATTTGCTATAGGCTTTTCAAATGACATTGTATAGCCTTTTTTAGTTCTAATAAAACTGTAAGGAATAACCCTGGTGTTATTATTTTTAGCTAGTCTGGCTGTTGCTGAAGCTGTTGCTGTTTGAATTCCAAAAAATGGTGCAAATACACTATTATTTTTGCCTAAATCTTGATCAGGCGCATACCAAATTGGAAGGCTATTATTTATTGCTTTGATGATAGATCTAGTATCCGTACTTTTAATCATGACAGCACCATTCTTTTTGTATCCCCTAACCATAATCCTATCAAACAACTTATTATTTTGAGGTCTATAAATATTTGCAATGGTATGGTTGATTAGGAGCGCCCGACTTCCTAACATAAGAGGCATAAAATGAGAGCATAGAAGAATTATGCCACCTTCCTCCTTGAGTGCATCTTGAAAAAAATTCTCATTAGTAATCGTTAGAAGTTTTCTAATTTTTTTGTCACTACCATAGTATGCATTAGCAGTTTCAAAAAAACTAACACCAATTGCTTCAAAGTGCCTTTTTACAAGTAAATTAACTTGGTTTTGTTTTTTATCAGGAAAGCAGTGAGAGATATTCGAATAGGCTGTCGATCTGAGTCTATGCATGAATGGATATAACAACTTTCCAATTGTTTTTCCAATCAACACTTGAAAATTAAAAGGGATAAAAACTCCAATACGCATAAACAATATTAGAATCCATGTCGGAATGAATTTAGGGTGAATGAATTCAGTGTTTAACATTAAAATAAATAGAAACCTAATCTAAAGACTAAGCTGTAAATTATGCCATTTATTGACAGAGATTTCATCAATGATTTGCCCAATAGAGTAGATATTGTTGGTCTGATAAATAAGCGTGTAGCATTAAAAAAAGCTGGAAAAGATTATAAGGCTTGTTGCCCTTTTCATGAAGAGAAAACTCCATCCTTTACAGTAGTTCCAACTAAACAAATTTACCACTGTTTTGGTTGCGGTGAAAGTGGGGGAATTATTGATTTTGTGATGAAGTATGACCATTTATCTTTTGTTGAAGCCATTGAAACTGTTGCAGGAGAATCTGGAATTTCCGTTGTCTATGACCAAACTGCTAAACCAGTAGACAAACGCTTTAAGAGATACAATCAAATTATGTCAGAGCTCAATGATTTTTATCAAAATCAACTAAAAAGTTCTTCTGAAAAAAATAAGGTAGTAAGTTATGCAAAAAAAAGAGGTATCAGTGGTTCGATCGCTAAAAGATTTGAGTTAGGGTTTGCACCACCAGGATGGACTAATCTTTTTGATCAATACAGTATGAATGAAGACTCAGTTCAGGATCTCCTTTCAATGGGAATGATTGTTCCAAAAAAAGATAAAAAAGATGATTATTATGATCGCTTCAGAAATCGGCTCATGTTCCCAATTCATAATGCAAAAGGTTCTGTGATTGGCTTTGGAGGCCGTGTTCTATCTAGCCAAGATAACCCAAAATATCTGAATTCACCGGAAACTCCACTCTTTTCAAAATCTAAAGAGCTGTATGGTCTTTACCATTGCCGTAAATTTAGTCGAAAGATTGATTCGATTCTTGTTGTAGAAGGCTATATGGATGTGATTGCTCTCCATCAACATGGGATTACAAATGTTGTGGCAACTCTTGGAACTGCAACAACTCCAGCCCATCTGCAAGTCTTATCTCGCTCTGCAGAAACCATAGTATTTTGTTTTGATGGTGATAAGGCAGGAAGAGATGCTGCATGGAAAGCATTAAAAACATCTTTGCCTTCAATAACTTCAGGGCTCGTTATTAAGTTTCTAATATTGCCTCAAGGAGAAGACCCAGATACTCTCATTAATAAAGAGTCTGCAAAAGCATTTAATTCTAGAATTGAAGGAGCACAAACTCTCTCAAGTTTCTTGATTGAGCATATCAAATCGAAGGTTCCATTTGATACGATTGAAGGAAAAACCTTGTTTTTAGAAAAATCAGCGTCCCTAATCAACCTAGTGAACTACTCAATATATCGCCAACAGCTAATAGAAGGAATTGCCCATGCCATTGGTCAAAATATTATTCAAGTGGAAAAGGCTGTAGAGCAAAGTAAAACTCAAAATAATCAATTTGAAAGCACTATTAAATCCCAGCAAAATAAATTAAATCCTGGGCTTGTTAACAAAACAATAAGTGCTAACAGTCATTCTAGTGTGAAGAACTTGATGTCAAGAATGATATCTTGCGTAATCAATTATCCATCAATTGTGAATGATCCTGAAACTACTAGCGTGATTGAGGAGCGAGCAAGAAATCTTCCAAAATCTGAAGTATTAGTTGAGCTAATTAGGCACGCACAAGTAGAGTCAGATCTCTCGAAAGAAGCCTTATTATTGCCATACAAAGGGAAAGAGAGAGTGTACTTACGATTGCAGGAGCTAAGCACTATGGAACCCTTTCTGAGTGAATTTGAGGCTAAAGAGGAGTTTGGCTATGCTTTAACAGCAGCAGAGAAATATTATGAAAGAAAGTCAACAAAAGCATCTATACTTTCTGCAAAAACTCATGATGAAGAAAAAGCAGTCATGCAAAGCATCATGAAAAGTAAGCTGAAGAAAACAAACCAGAAAAAATCATCCTAGCCCTCCACTTGAGAGTTTATTTCTGAATCATTAATCAGTATTCTCTGCATTGCTTTTTGGAAAGCCATCGCAGCTGAATTTGAGCCTTCGCATCGATTTCTCAGAGTCGGGTCCCAAGAGACAAAGCATTTTTTTGGGTGGTCGAGTCTAACCGCCATGATGTATTTAGGTTTTTCTGCTGGAGAATAGCCAACAAAATAAGTACGCTTAGCGCCATCTTTACTATACTGGCCGTCAATCACCATCTCTGCTGTGCCCGTTTTTCCTGCAACTGAATATCCATCGATTACTGCACGGTATCCAGAGCCATTATCTGAGGCAACAGAATCAAGTATCTCAGATATTCTTTTTGTAGATTCTGGGGTAAAAACATGCTTTAATGATTCACTATGATGCTCAGTCTTAATTAGCTTGAGTGAGGGCATAGAGCCTTCATTGGCAAAGACAAGATAGGCCCTTGCTAGCTGTGCAAGGTTTGTTGTCATAGGGCCATGACCGAATGAGAGTGACCTTTTATCACTATCTCTCCAGCTACTAAAATGTCTAAGTTCACCAGAGTTTTCTGTTCCAGGCATAATGCCTAAAGAACTTCCAAAACCTAATTTTTCCCAAGTGTTGTAAAAGTCTTCATTTTCAATATTTTCTGCGACCATCACTGTTCCCAGATTATGCGATTTCTCTAGAATTCTTTGAATGGTCATTTGAAAAAATTTATCATCAGGCTTTATATTGGCTACCCTTTTAGTAACATCAATTAGTTCATCATCCGTTGCAGTGATTATTCCTTTATCCAGGGCTAACAACATAGTGAACGGTTTCATTGTGGAGCCTGGTTCAGTTTTATCTGAAAGCACGCGATTTCTATAATCATCAGCGCTATAATTCTCTAGATTATTAGGATTCGTTGAAGGGTAGTTAGCAAGCGCAAGGATTTCACCATTTGGTGAGAGAACAATCGCAGCAGCAGAATCTGCCTCATGAAATTCAGCCTGCTCTTTTATGGCATTAAAAACATGAAACTGAATATCTGAATCGATTGTGAGTTTAAGATTTTCACCTTCTTTTAAATTCTTTATGATTTCGGCATCATAATAAATATTTGAATTATCTTTATTATCTGCAATTCTTTTAATGCCGTTTATTCCAGCTAGATATTGATCATACTCAGCTTCGATTCCAAAGACTCCAATATTATCGGAGTTTATTTTTCCGATTAATGGAGCAATTGAATCCTTTTTTGGGTAGTAACGAAAACCGCTAGATTCGATAGCAACGCCGGCAATTTTTTGTCTAGAGCATTTATTAACCTCATAACTTTCTTTGATTGTAGGTTTCATGCCAATCACTTTCTTTGCTTTATCAATCAAACTAAGAGATGGAGTTTTGACTTCTGTAAAGCAAACTTTAGAGCGCCTTTTTTTAAGCTCAGCTACATTTTTTAAAATAGGGTCATTGACTCTAAGTTTGTCTTTAACAATAAAATACTTCCGGTTGTTAGACTTCTTTATGGCAATTTCTTCCTTAAACTCTTCACGAGGCAATTCTAGTGCATCTGCCAATAGGTCAACATATTCATCTTGAATAATCATCGGGTCAAGGTTAATTTTTTTATGAATTAAATTAATCGCAAGAAGATTATCATGCCTGTCGAGAATATTTCCTCTGATTGGTTTTTCAACTAAAGAAAATTCTGAATTTTTTGAGGCTTTGGATTTTAATGAAGCGTTATTCGCCTGAATTTCACTTATAGTAAAGGCACGATAAGTAAAAATTATGACAATCAATATAAAGCAAATTTTTACAAGTGCCTGTCTATTTCTGTAGCCTTGAACTCTAGCAATCCTCATATACTAACGTCCTCCCATTCAGATTCCATTGGAACAAACATCTTGAGTTCTTCTTTAGACTTTTGGTAAACATTCACCCCGCTTTGAATTTCTGAATACTCCATTAAAAGTTGTCTATTTAAGGCATTTATTTTTTCATTTTCAGCTTTAAGTGTTTTTTCTTCTCTATAAAGCAAGTACATTTCATGATGCCAATGAATGCTTAATATTGATATGATTATGATTGAAAGAATCAATATAGTATTAAGTACTATTTTTGTTTGAAATATTGCTAACATTTTTCAGCTACTCTGAGTATTGCGCTTCTTGCTCTTCTATTGATGCTTATCTCTTCGCTTGAAGGTTTAACTTTTCCAAGGTCCTTCAAAATGAGTGGATTAATCTTATCTGAAATAATCGGCAAACCTTTCGGCAATTGTTTTGGGCGTGAGTTTTTTTGTATAAATTGCTTTACGATTCTATCTTCTATGGAGTGAAAGGTGATGATTGCAAGTCGGCCATTCTTCTTTAACGCATTAATTGATTGATCAAGGACTTCAGAGAGCATTCTGAGTTCATCATTAATTACAATTCTTATTGCTTGGAAGGAGCGAGTGGCAGGATGTTTATTTTTTTCTGGCTTAATCACAGATTTAATGAGATTAGCAAGCTCAAGAGTTGTTTCTAGATTGGCATTCTTTTGATATTCCTTAATTGTTGAGGCAATAACTCGACTTCTTTTTTCCTCTCCATATTGATAAAGTGCATCAGCAATAGTCTTTTCACTGCTATCCCTAAGCCAGTTTGCTGCTGTCATTTTTTGTGATTGATCCATCCGCATATCGAGCGCACCATCTTTATTAAAGCTGAATCCTCTATCAGCATTATCAATTTGTGGTGAGGAGATACCAAGATCCATTAAGATGCCATCAACATTCCCAATCAGATTTAATTTTTCAAGTTGTTGGTTTAACCTCGAAAAGTTGCTATGAATCAAGATTAATCGACTATCATCTAGATTTTTTTCTGCATAATTTATTGCCTCAATATCTTGATCAAAACCTATTAATCTGCCTGATTTCCCAAGTTTATTGAGTATCCCTTGTGTGTGGCCACCGCGTCCAAGGGTTGCATCGATATAAATGCCATTTGATTTGATATTTAAACTTTTAATGGATTCATCAAAGAGCACTGAATCATGATGATCTGATTTGATTTTGTCATGCATTCTTCATTCACAATTAAATTAGAGTGAAAGTGATGAAACCTCTTGAGGGATCTCTTGTTGGCCACTCAGTCTGTCAAGCTTATCAATTTGATCTTTCCACATTCTTTCATCCCAGATTTCAAAGCTCTTACCTTGCCCACTTAGAATAGCTTTGTTGTTTAAATTTGCATACTGAATATGTGAACTGGGAATAAGAATTCTGCCAAACTTATCAAGTTCACACTCACATGCATGGCCAATAAGCTTTCTGGATAATTTTTTAGTATGAATGTTTAATGATGGCAGCTGTCCAATTTTTAATTCGAGCTTTTCCCAGTCTTTTAATGAGTATAAAACTAGACATGGGTCATCTGGATGAACACTCAAAACCATTTTTCCAGATGATTTTTTTTGGGCTTGCTCAAGATGACGAGCAGGAATCTTTAGTCTTCCTTTTGAGTCAATAGAGAGAAGATGAATGCCTCGAAACATAAATCCATTTTATACCATTATTTACCAATATTTGCCACTTTATACTTTCTTCTTTTATTTTTTATAAATTCAGGAAATTATTTGGAAAATTTATCTAGAATGTATCTGAATCGTGCTATAAAATTCTATAAAAACCCTATATTAATAAGGTTATTAATTGGGATTGATTAAAAGGAGAAAAAATGAATAAGAGAGTTGGGATTGTCGGAGCTGGCCCAAGTGGTCTCGCTCAGTTAAGAGCTTTCAAATCAGCGGAAGAAAAAGGTGAAAGTATTCCTGAAATAGTCTGTTTTGAAAAGCAAGATAACTGGGGCGGCTTGTGGAATTATAGTTGGAGAACTGGACTCGATGAGAATGGTGAAATTGCTCACAGCAGTATGTACAGATATTTATGGTCTAATGGGCCAAAAGAATGCTTGGAGTTTGCTGACTATTATTTTGAAGAGCACTTTGGTCATCCAATTGCATCTTTTCCTCCAAGAGAAGTGTTGTTTGATTACATTCAGGGAAGAGTAGAGAAGGCAAATGTTAGAGAGATGATCCGTTTTAATACTTCTGTTAGAAATGTTGAATATGATGAGTCAAGTAAAAAGTTTACTGTGACCGTTTGCAATCTAGCCGATGACGAGACTTACACTGAAGAATTTGATTATGTCATTGTTGCAAGTGGTCATTTCTCAACTCCTAATGTTCCAGAGTATGAGGGATTTAGTCACTTTAATGGAAGAATACTGCATGCACATGATTTTAGAGATGCTTTAGAATTTAAAGGTCAAGATATTTTAGTTATAGGCAGCAGTTACTCTGCTGAAGATATTGGATCTCAGTGTTACAAATATGGAGCTAAATCTATTACCAGTAGTTACAGAACTGCGCCAATGGGCTTTGATTGGCCAGATAATTGGGAAGAAAAGCCGGCACTAGAGAGAGTCGACGGCAATACTGCTTTCTTTGCCGATGGATCGTCAAAAGAGGTTGACTCTATTATTCTTTGCACCGGTTATCTCCATCACTTCCCCTTCCTGCCTGATAGCTTAAGATTAAAAACTAACAATATTCTATACCCGCTAGGTCTTTATAAAGGCGTTGTCTGGGAACAAAATCCAAAACTAATGTATCTAGGAATGCAGGATCAATGGTATACATTTAATATGTTTGATGCTCAGGCTTGGTATGCGAGAGATGTTATTCTAGATAGAATTACTTTACCCTCTTTTAGTGAAATGCAAGCACATACGCTTGAGTGGCATGAGAAAGAGACTGCGCAAGATGATGCTGCATATGCAATTGACTTTCAGGGAGCCTACACTCAGATGCTTATTGATGAAACTGATTATCCTAATTTTGATATTGAGGGTGTTAATAGAACTTTTATTGACTGGAAGCACAATAAGAAAGATGGAATTATGACTTTTAGGGACAAATCACATGCCTCTCTCATGACTGGGACTCAATCTCCCCCGCATCATACGCCGTGGCTAGAGGCTATGGATGACTCACTGGAGTCTTATTTGGATATCTAGTTTTTTTACAATATAAAAAACTACATTTCCTCACCTAAAAAACATCAAACTTTGGGTTGATTACGTCTAAAATTCATTCCTCTTATGTCGCACAGAGCAGATTAAGATAAAAATTATAGTGCTTCATTTGATAATGTGACATCCAGAATTTGGGTTTGTGTAAATAAATAAAAAGTTTAAAATTGTAATTAGAATCAATAACTAATGCCATTTAAAATGGAATATCATAAGATTGACAAAGATTCAATAGAAGACGTTCTTGAGCGAGCAAAGCAGTATCGCTCCCTACTCCAGCCAGATATGGCAATCAGTATCTGTCTGGATATCTTTGCTGTTGATGAAAAAAATCAAGAGGCTTTGATTATCTATATCCTTGCTCTTACAGATCAATTATCTCAAAGTGAGTCAAAAGTTCATCATAAGAAGATTACCGACAGTATCCAGAAGCTTGACTCTAAATTTTTGCAACATTATTACTCTGGGATTTTCCTTGAAAGGCAGGCGAGGAGTTTGCTAAAACATTCAATGTCACGTTCTTTTGCTTATGATGCGTTTATTGAGGCTATTTCGGAATTCGAAATCGCTGAAAAGATGGCGCCACCTCATTGTGCTGATCCTGTATTGCGATATAACAGCTGCGTAAGAACCATCAAAAAAGAGAACCTTCAACCACGTCAAGAATTCGATGAACTTTACTAAAAATCGCACAGTAAGTCTAAAAAAAATGATGGCCATAGCAGGTCTGATTTGGTTTGTGTATTTAATTTTTCATTTATTTAGCGTTTTAACTTTTCACTCCGGTGAGGCTGCTTTTACTGGATTTAATGTCTGGTTACAAAGCTCAGTTTTTTACCCAATTCTATTAGGGTTGCTCTTGTTGACATTGTCCTTTCACGTCGTTACTGCGATTTCAAGGCAGCTCTCAAATAATATCAGTTCGGGCGATCGCTATAAAAAACCTTACCCAAAAGCCGTACCCAGAATTATTGCCTGGTCTGGCGCTTCAATAATTCTTATTTTTATTGTGATTCATTCTTATCAGATGCTTTCAGTTGATGCGGTTGATTTATATGCTGAAGTTGAAAGAATTTTTAGGAGTCCAATCATGTGGGCTATATATGGTCTGGGAATGTTGGCGATTTCGACTCATTTGCATCATGGCCTAACCAATGTTTTGCAGACTCTTGGAATTTCCAGCAAGCAAAGAACGGGTCTTGCGTTCGTTATTGTGGCTCTAATTATGGCTGGTTTTATTTCAATTCCAATAGGTGTATTGTATGCATAAGCTTAACTCGAATGTGCCAACTGGGCCCCTAGAAAATCGTTGGGAGAAACACAAGTTTGACCTGTCCCTTATTGCACCTCAAAATAGAAAAAAGTACAACATTATTGTCATAGGTACGGGTTTAGCAGGAGCCTCATTATGTGCAACCTTAGGAGAGGCTGGTTATAACGTCCAATCTTTCTGTTACAACGATAGCCCACGAAGAGCTCACTCAATTGCAGCTCAAGGTGGTGTCAATGCAAGCAAGAATTATCAAAACGATGGCGACAGTACATGGAGACTTTTTTACGACACAATAAAAGGTGGAGATTTTCGGGCAAGAGAGTCCAATATCTATCGTTTGGCACAACTCAGTTGTAACATTATTGACCAAGCGGTTTCTCAAGGTGTTCCATTTGCTAGAGAGTACAGTGGATATTTAGCTAATCGTTCATTTGGAGGAACTCAGGTTTCTCGTACTTTTTATGCAAGAGGGCAAACCGGTCAGCAACTCCTCTTAGGAGCATATAGTTCAATGAGTAAGGAGATTGCCTCTGGAAGAGTGAAGCATAAGTCAAGGTGCGAGATGTTAGAAGTCATAATTATTGAAGGCAAGGCTAGAGGTATAGTCGTGAGAGACTTGGTCACAGGAGAAATCTCCTCCCATCTTGCTGATTGCGTAGTGATGTGTACTGGAGGCTATAGTAATGCCTACTACTTATCAACTAATGCAAAGGGTTGTAACACTTCAGCAACATGGAGAGCTCATAAAAATGGCGCCTACTTTGCTAATCCAAGCTTTACACAAATCCATCCAACTTGCGTACCACCAACTGGAGACAGTCAATCAAAGTTAACTTTAATGAGTGAATCTTTGAGAAACGATGGACGTATATGGGCTCCTAAAAAAATTGAGGATTGTGATAAAAATCCTAATGATATTCCAGAAGAAGATAGGGATTATTTTCTTGAGCGAATGTATCCTGCATTTGCAAACCTTGTTCCAAGAGATATAGCATCAAGAGCACTCAAAGGTATTTGTGATGAAGGCCGTGGTGTTGGTTCTGTTGTCAATAATCAGCGTCTTGGTGTTTATCTAGACTTTTCATCAGTCATCCAAAAAATGGGAGCTGAAAAAGTCAAAGAAAAATACGGAAATCTTTTTGATATGTACGAGAGTATCACTGGAGAAAATCCTTATGAGGTTCCCATGAAAATCTATCCTGCACCGCACTATACAATGGGTGGGCTCTGGGTAGATTACAATTTAATGACTACAATTGATGGATTGTTTGCTTGTGGAGAAGCAAATTTTTCTGATCATGGAGCAAATAGACTGGGAGCGTCAGCCTTGATGCAAGGTTTAGCGGATGGTTATTTTGTCGCACCTCAGACTGTAGCTAACTATTTAGCAAAAGGAAAATTTGAAGAAATTACTCACGACCATCCAGAAGTTTTAGCTTCAGTTCAGTCAGTAAAAAATCGCATTGAGAGTCTTATGAATGCTCCCGATCCAAAACATTCCCCAGACTATTTCCATAGAAAAATAGGCAGTATATTGTGGACCTCGTGTGGAATGGCTCGTGATAAAGAGTCTCTAAAAAAGGCAATCAAATCAATTGAACAAATTAAGAAGGACTTTTGGAAAAATATCAAAGTAACTGGCAGTGATAAAGATTTTAATCAGACTCTAGAAAAGGCTGGAAGGGTTGCTGATTTTATTGAGCTGGGTCATTTAATGTGTATTGATGCACTTGACAGAGATGAGTCTTGTGGAGCGCATGCAAGGCTTGAGTACCTTGCAGAGAGTGGTGATGCAATGAGAAATGATGAAAAATTTGGTTATGTTGCAGCCTGGGAGTTTAATGAAAATAAACCCACTCTTCATAAAGAGCATCTTGATTTTGAGTTTATTAAACCTACTTACAGGGACTATAAATGAATTTTACATTGCATATCTGGCGTCAAAAAAATACCGAGTCCAGCGGAGAGTTTGTCACATACAATGTTAAGGATGTTGACAGCGATACCTCATTTCTTGAAATGCTTGATCAGCTTAATGAAGATCTTATTGATCAGGGCGAAGATTGCGTTGTTTTTGATTATGACTGTCGAGAAGGAATCTGTGGGACTTGTTCCTTGGTTATCAATGGACATCCTCATGGAGAGAAGAAAGCTACAACAACGTGTCAACTATATATGAGAGATTATGCTGACCAATCTGAGCTTTGGATTGAGCCTTGGCGTGCCAAAAGTTTCCCCATTGTTAAAGATTTAGCAGTAAAGAGAGAATCGTTTGATCGAATTATTCAATCTGGTGGTTTTATCTCTACTTCAGTGGGTTCTGCGCCTGAGGCTAATTCTCAGTTGATTAACAAAGATGATGCTGATTGTGCTTTTGATTCGGCAATTTGCATTGGTTGTGGTGCATGTGTTGCAGTTTGTCCAAATGCATCTGCTTCATTATTTGTGGCTGCAAAAATTAATCATTTTCAGCGACTTCCACAAGGAAAAATTGAAAGTAAAAAGCGCGCAGAAAGAATGATTAATCAGATGGAGCAAGAAGGTTTTGGGAGTTGTTCTAATCATCGTCATTGTGAAACTGTTTGTCCAAAAGAGATTTCAGTTAGCAATATTGCTGCGATGAATAAAATTTTATAAACATATCTAAATTATTTCAGGGGGATTAAATGAAAGTAGTTGTATTAGGAGCAGCGGGCGGAATTGGACAAGCACTTGGCCTTTTGCTTAAAACAGAGTTGCCAGCAGGAACTGAGCTGGCATTATATGATATTGCGCCAGTAACTCCCGGAGTGGCAGCAGATCTTAGTCACATCCCAACGCCTGTTAAAGTCGAAGGATTTTCAGGGGAAGACCCCTCTCCTGCGCTAGTAAATGCTGATATAGTTCTTATTTCTGCTGGCATGGCTCGAAAGCCAGGAATGGATCGTTCTGATCTCTTTAATATTAACGCTGGGATTGTAGAAAACCTAGTTTCAGCATGTGCAGATAATTGCCCAAAGGCTATGATCGGTATTATTACTAATCCCGTTAATACTACTGTTGCAATTGCCGCTGAAGTCCTAAAGAATAAGGGCGTTTATGATGCTTCAAGATTGTTTGGCATAACTACGCTTGACGTAATCCGCTCAAGTACTTTTGTTGCTGAAATCTATGATAAAGACCCAAGAGATGTGAGTGTCCCTGTTATAGGTGGACATTCTGGAATAACTATTCTTCCTCTTTTATCTCAGTCTGGATATGAATTTAGTGATGAAGATGCAGCTGCAATGACAAAACGCATTCAGAATGCAGGAACAGAAGTTGTTGAAGCAAAAGCTGGCGGAGGTTCAGCAACTCTTTCAATGGGGCAAGCTGCTGCTAAGTTTGGCCTTTCTCTGGTTCGTGCATTGAATGGCGAGAAAGATGTTGTTGAATGCACTTATGTCGAGGGCTCTGGAGATTTGGCTAGATTTTTTGCCCAGCCAGTTCTTTTAGGTAAGAATGGAGTTGAAAAAATACTGGATTATGGCAATCTTTCAGAGTTTGAGCAGGCTACGCTTAATGATGCATTAGAAACACTTAGGTCCGATATTAAAATCGGTGAAGATTTCGTAAACTAGACGTTTTTTTTAAAAAAAATCTTAGTGCCCAAATAGTCAATTTTCAACCTCATTTTTAGCTTATTTAATCCTTGCTATGAGCAAATAGTTATGGGATAATGTCCGATTGTTTTTTTGGAGGGGTGGCCGAGTGGTTAAAGGCGACGGACTGTAAATCCGTTCTCTCTGAGTACGTTGGTTCGAATCCAACTCCCTCCACCAGAGAAAAAAAAGGAAATTGCGGGTGTCGTATATTGGTATTACCTTAGCCTTCCAAGCTAATGAGGTGGGTTCGATTCCCATCACCCGCTCCATGTGGTTAGGAATGTGCTCACCTAGCTCAGTCGGTAGAGCACTTCCTTGGTAAGGAAGAGGTCGCCGGTTCAAGTCCGGTGGTGAGCTCCACTTTAATTTGAATGTATACAGGGGATTAAAAATGGCAAAAGAAAAATTTGAAAGAACCAAACCACATGTGAATGTGGGAACAATTGGTCACGTTGACCACGGTAAAACGACTTTAA
>LUMG01000123.1_pt1 | contig 19063 bp, 23 predicted proteins | sample 729691 | NCBI WGS metagenome assembly LUMG01 (sample SAMN03860269, study PRJNA289734) | marine metagenome | biome: seawater column; feature: ocean; material: water; isolation source: Red Sea water column Station 34 - depth 50m | place: Saudi Arabia: Red Sea | collected 2011-10-15 | depth 50 m
GTTTTCGATAATGATCTTTTTTAGCATCTATTAGTTTCATTTCTTTTTCTTAGAGAATTCAACAGCAACCCAATTTTCAATTAGTTGACAATGAAGAGGACTAGGTTCAGGATATGCATTTTCAAAGTCACATTTTTGTTCTACAGGACAAGTTAAACATGGAGAATCGACTAATGATTCCAGTTTAATTGGAGCCTGTTCAATAATTAATTTGTAAGTCCATCTTCCTTTCTGTAGTAATTTTTCACGAGAGATTAAGCCACGTCTTTCCAGTCGTAGTGCAAGTCTAGCACCATCTTTTGTGTTAAGTTTTAGTTTTTTCCATAATTCACTTTGTAATACTCCTTTGTCTTCATAATCAGCAATTATTTCACAAACTTTGTTTGTGAGCTTATCCATATCCATTTTTTCAATTTGGAAGTTTCGTATTTGTTCATCAGAAAATTCATCTTCAATATCATCCTCAGGAGTTCGTTCTGCAGCTTCTTTTGCAGCTTTTGCTTCAGCTTCTTCTTTTTCTTTAGCAGCTTTTGCTTCTTTCTTCGCTTGTGCTATTTGCGCTTTTGTTAATTTTTTTGGCTTTTCTTCTTTAGTTTTTGCTGCTTTCTTTTTTGGCTCTCCAATTCCTTTTTTATTTCACTTGCTGTTTCAGGATCAATTTCTTTTTTTGACATTATATTTTTCACCAATTAATTTACTTTACACGTATTGCCTCAGTCATACTGACACTATCAGTATATTTTTCATTAAAGATTTCAACATAAATTTCATAAGTTCCAGATTTAGTAATTAATTCTGAATAACTTTCATCCACAGGCAAAGTATTATTATTTTGGATGAAACATTGTTTCAAAAATCCACTTTGGGTTAAAACTTGTTTTTCAGAAGAGGATGTATCATAAATTGTGATGTATAGATCACCGCAATTGAAATCTGAATTTGAGAATTGTATGCTAAATTCTATATTAGAATTTTGTACAATTTCATTGTCAAATCCAATTAAGCTTATTTCACTTTTTGAACTAGAGGTGTGGCCTTCTCCGCCAAATTGTGCAAAATTTAATTCTCGATCCGGACTGCTCAATGTTTCAGCCATTACTGCAGTACCTAACGATACAGAAAGTATGATTGGAAGAACATAGATTACAAAGGCAGAAGGTTTAACCAAGATGTTACAAGTTCAATTCTCACGTATATCAAATTTGTCATATTTTTTATGACAGATTATGTTTATTTTAGGAGCGAATTTTTAGATAATATGACAAAAAAGGAATGTAAAGATGGAGAATGTAGAGTTGACATTCCAGACTTGAGCGTAGAAGAGAATGAAGAGAAGAAAGTGGACAAAAAGGATTCGTCAAAACGTCTAAGATAATTTGGTCATTTGAGTTAAATTCTAGCGAACGATAATTTTCCTGTGAGGTTAAGGAAGTTTAGAGCTCGTGCCTATCGTTGTATACATGATTCAGGCGAAATTAGAGTAGGGGACCTTGCAGCTTTTGTTGGTAGAAATGAGAGCGGTAAAACTACAATTTTACAAGCATTAACTCTGCTAAACAAAGATCAGCCAATATCAGAACTCGACTTGTGTGATGAAATGACAGAAGACTTGAAGCAAGAGATTAGATTAGCTGAAGGAGAATTTGATTTGAATCATAATGAAATTAAATTGATCAAAGATACATTTCCATCAATTCCCGAAATTAAAAAAATTAAGATTTATCGAACTAACAAAAATCCAATCCCACAATATGATTTTGGAGATGTGGAGATCAGTGAAGCTGAAAACAGTGGACTAAACTCATGGGAAAATTTCAGAGAAAAATTTCTTTCATTTTTAGATACCATACCAAATCATGTACAAATTAAACTAGATACAGGATTCTTTCAAGGTCAAGCACCAGAAACTGAAGAGATGTTTAGAAATGAAATGGCCGAATTTGGAAATAATTTACAAGTATTAGCAGCAGATGAACCACAAGTTATTGAAGAATGGAATAAAATTTCAGATGAAAATGATGCTAATTTCCAAAGTTTACTTGTAGGCACTACAGAGAAAATGGCATTAGAGAATTTTATAGACTCTAATTTACATCCAAGATTCGTATATTTTTCAGATTATAAGAAAATTATTGGAAATGTGAATTTGAATGAATATAGAAAAGAAAGAACAGGTCCAAGTATAGAATTTTCAGAAGAAGAGTTTGACAAAGCAGATACTGTTGATAATTTATTTTATTTAGCAGAGTTAGATGTAGACGAATTAGAAGAGGCAAAAAACAGTCCCTCACAATTAATAAAATTGCTCAATACATGTAGTAAAAGACTCACTGAGAAATTGAATCCAGCTTGGAAAGGGGATCCAATACATGTCGAATTAAGACTTAATCCAAATAATGTGATGAGTGTTGTCATATCAGACGTACACAAAGATGGAACAGTTACAAATACAGGATTGTTGAATAGACGAGCTGAAGGATTCAAGTGGACATTTTCATTTATTGTTAATTTTGCAGCAGAGACACAAAGAGCAGAATTAAAAGAAGCAATTTTACTTTTAGATGAACCTGCAAGAAATTTGCATCCTACTCAACAGAGAGGAATTTCCGATTTATTGAAAAGTTTGGCAGGTTCGAATCAAGTTCTATATGCAACGCATTCACCTTACATGATTTTCGATTATGCGCCAGGTAATCTTTTGGTAGTTGAATTAGACAAAAAGAAACATTTGAGTAGAATTTACTATGATTATTGGAATGCAGATGATCTGACACTAACACCAATTCTTTATGGTTTGTCAAGAGGTCTGGTAGAATCAATTTTAGACAGACAGATAGGATACAATTCTAGACCGATTATTGTTGTAGAGACTATTGCAGATACAATGTATCTTAATGCATTTGATAAATTTTTAGAAGATCCAAACATATCAATGAATCCTCTTAACATCGTGGCAGCATATAATAAAAATTCAGTTTTACCATTATCTATTTTCTATAGAAACCACGGCTACAATACATTTGTACTACTAGATAATACTGAAGAGTCAAAAGAAATTTCAGCTCAACTAATCGCAAATGAATTTTCAAAAACTCAGACAATTTTCTTTGAAGAAAAAACAAAGGCTCTTCAATCTATTGAAGACTATATGGTTACAGAGGATTATCTTTATGCAGTAAATCAGACTTATGCAATTAAATTAAGAAAAGAAGGATATGTCAATTTAACAGAACAAGACATACAATCTAGAAATAAGAGCGGAATTATTGAAAGTCTTAACTCAATATGGGAAGAACATAGAGAGGATGGTTGGGAAGAATTCGATAGTGAAGAAGTGGCACGCTATATCTGTGAAAAAATTGCAATAGAAGAGGCAGATTTTCTTTCAGATAAAACTAAAGATAAGTTCAGATCACTTTACAGATTAATTGCAGAGAGGATTAGACAGCAACAAAATCTAATGGCAGGTCAAAATCCAGACAAGAAAAAGATGAGCGTTTAGAAATTATCGCTATCTTCAAGATAGTTCTTTTTTGGTCTTCGAGGTCTAGTTTTTAGTAATCTAGCGCCAACAACTATGATAGGAATGGAAACTCCCATGAAAATGAAAGGTACCATTTCAACAGTGGAATCTACAAGGCTAGGTTTTAGATCTTCAATCATAGTATTTGCATATATCATTCCAACAAGTACAATTATTCCACTAATTATTATCAACATTCCATTAAGTTTTGAACCATAGCGTTTTGAGAGAACGAATGAAACACCCATCATTATTGTGGCAGGTGCAATACTAAGAGATATGAATTGGAATAGTTTCGGTGCAGCTTCAAATCCAAATGAATCATTGTCAGAAGGATCAATCATGAAATTAAATAGAGTGATTATTTCTGCAACAAAGAATATGGACAATGCCAGACCAGCAATCGCCATATATTTTTCTAATGCCATAAAAAGAAATTTTTTTTTGATGTAATAAACTATAACTTATTTTTATAGGATTCCCACTAGTGCAGAAAGTTCTTTTCTACATGCTGCCCCTAGTTCTTCAGCAGCCTTTTCAGGAGTTAGTTCATTTAAGAATATTCCAAATCCAAGTTCTAAGCCAGACCACGGAGTAGTTTGAGGATATACTTCAACATGCCAATGAATCTGTTTACTGTTTTTCTTTTCAGGTGATAAATGAAATGCGATATTAAATGAAACATCCTTTATGGAATTTGATAGACCGCCCAATGTAGCTCTAATGATTAAAGCCAGATCATTGATTTCTTTTTGAGAAATTTTTGAAAAGCTAGTTGAGTGTTTTTTAGGACATATCCAAAATTCATACGGATGGGATGGTGCCCATGGAGATAATGCAATGAATCCTTCAGTTTGAAGTATTTGACGTGGACCACCTGATTCAGATGTCACAAGTTGACTCATTGGATAAACACCTTTTTCATTTAAGATCCTGTGAGAAGAATTTGCTTCCTCTTCTATTTTTGGAGGTATTGTTGAAAATGACATCATGTGTAGGTGAGGGTGTTGTACTTTTGTTCCAGAATTCTTACCGCTGTCAGCATAGATTGCAACATATGCAACACCTTTTTGCGTATAAAGCCATCTTAGCCTATCTTGAACTACTGATAGAACATATCCCCATTGTTCGACATCTATTGTTGCTAGAGTTTTGGTTTCATCAGGAGAAGCAATTATGTTGTAATGATAACCATATGCTGGTTCACTATACAAAGGATGTTCAGAATATGTATTTTCAGTTTCAATATCCACCGCAGGATTAGTTGCAGGAACGACACGAACAGTCCAATTTTTTACAGAATCTCCTTCATCGTCTTGTAATCTTTGTAGCATGCCATCTTTTAGAACCAAAGACAAAACAGATGGATTAGTCATGGATTCATTTCCAAGTTTGAATGGATTTTTCTTTGATTTAGAGGGTTTAGTTTCAGTTTGATTTACAATAACAAATCTTTCAGCAACATGATCTTTTCTTAAATTCCCCATTCAATATTGGAGAAAAAAAATCATTAAAAAGTGTTGAAACGATCTATACAAAAAATACTAGGTTTTGAAGATTTAAAATGAAGACGCTTTTTTCAAAAGCGTTGAGTGAAAATTCTCAGATCAAAATAGTGTACGTATTATTAGATGGAGTAGGTGATTTACCACATCCAGATATAGAAAATAAAACCCCATTGCAAGCAGCAAAAACTCCAAACATGGACAAGTTAGCAAAAAATGGCAAAATGGGAGAGGTGATTTCAGTAGGAAAAGGAATTGCTCCGGAATCAGATATTGCAGTTTTCAATATGCTAGGATACAAATTTCATCATGCAGATTATGCCGGAAGGGGAGTGATTGAGGCAATTGGAACAGGGATGGATTTTAAAGATGGAGATTTGGCTTTGCGAGGAAATTTTTCAACTTTAGATGAAAAAGATGTCATCATAGATAGAAGAGCAGGGCGACATATTGAAAGAGAAGATGCGTTGGCAGTATCTAAAGAGATTGAAGAGAAATTAAAATTTTCAAATCCACTTACAACAGTTCTTGTTATGCCAACTATAGGACATAGAGTTATCGTTAGAATAAGAGATGAACACCCATTAACTCCAAATATCACAAACACAGATCCAGCTTATTCCAGAGTAGATGGAATGGGAGTGGCAAAAGCCGTAGGTGATTTCTTAAAAATAGAGAGATGTTTACCTTTGGATGAAACAGACACTGCAAAATTATCTGCAGATTTAGTCAATGAATTTACAGAAAAATCATTGCAAATTCTAAAAGATAGTGAAACGAACAAGGAGAGAGGTTCAAAAGGGAAAAAATTACTCAATAGTATTTTATTACGAGATGCGGGAAACAAATACCCAAAAGTTGAAACAATTAACGAAAAATATTCTATGAACTTTTCATGTATTGTCGATATGCCAGTTGAAATTGGCATATCAAACGTTCTTGAAATGAAAGCGTATAGTGCAGGAGGCTTAACGGATTATGAAGAAAAAGCAACGGTTGCGGCAAAGTCAATGGAGACAGAAAATGCAATTTACGTTCATTTGAAAGGACCAGATGAATTTGGGCATGATGGAGATGCAATTGGGAAAATGAAAAATATTGAAGAAATTGATGAAAGATTTTTTGGTACACTTTTGAAAAATATCGATACTAGTAAAGTTGCAGTTATGATTTCAGCAGATCACGCAACTCCATGTATTAACAAAGGCCATAGTGACGATCCAGTTCCGGTATTAATTTCAGGAGATGGAATTACAAATGATGGTTCAGAGAGATTTACCGAAGAATTTGCGAAAAAAGGTGAAATCGGATTGTTAGAAGGTGCACAAGTAGTGAGTAAAGCAATTGAGATTATTAAATCAAAAAGCTAGATACAGATTTTGAATTTACCATTTCAGTAACAGTTTGTTTAATTTTATCAATGTCGATATTATGGTATTGACCATTTGAATTTTCTAATTTTTCTAACGCACGATTGAATATACTAATACAAACTGGGTCTTCATCTTTTTGATAGTGAACCAATCCTGCTGCAACTAAAATTAGGCCTTGAACCAAGAATTTTTCATTACCATCACAATTTTTCCAAACGCCCTCAAGGATTTCATGACATTCCCAAAATCTTTCATTATTGAAATAATCTATTCCCTCAGAAATCGCTTTTTCTTTTTCAACAATTTCTTCAACCACATGTTTTGCATGATCTAATGGACCAATTGATGATAATTTATCAATTAATTCATCTAAATCAGATTTAGCTATTGTTGTATCTAATTCAACATATTTTTTTGATACTCTGCAATCACGCAAAGTTCGATTCATTCCAGACGTGATGACCCTGGATTTTCGTAAAATATCTTTAGCCATTTTTCGATTTAGATCTGATGAATTTTTTAGATGAAGCATGTAGCGTTCCATGACTAGTAGGGATTAGAATTTCTTAAATTTCTTGTCAATTCATTGAAGATTTATAAGAACTATTCAGAGGTTTTGCTATATGTCAATGATTGAAACAGTAAGTGATATTGAAAATTCATTCCTCTCAAGAAGAGAAATTACATGTAATTTCCAAGGTCTCGGAGGAAAACTGAAGAGAAAAGAAGCAGTAGACATGATTACAAAAGAATTCAACTTGTCAAATAAGACAGTAATTGCAATCAATATGAAAAATCAAACAGGTAGACCAAATGTTACAGGTATGTTCTATGTTTATGATAATGAAGAATTAGCAAAGAAGCAAGTTAATCCAACAATATTTGAAAGATTGGAAAGACAGGCAAAGAAGGATGCTGAAGCAGCACCTGCTGAAGAAGCAAAAGCTGAAGCACCTGCTGAAGAAGCAAAAGCTGAAGCACCTGCTGAAGAAGCAATTAGTCCTAAAGTAAGTCAGTATTACAAAGTAGATAATGATAAAGTGTCAAGAGAGAGAAAAACTTGTGTTAGATGTGGAAAAGGTGTCTTTATGGCAAACCATAAGAATAGAAGAACTTGTGGCAAATGTGGCGATACGGAATTTATTCAGTAAAGTTTTTTCTTACGTAATTTAGAATTTTTTGCCTTAATAATTTCAAGTTGTTGTAATAACAATTCATCGAGTTTTATGTTTGATAATTGTGTTGCATTTAGTTTTACAGTGTTAGTATCTAATGAAATTTTAGACACAGGTAATTTTTTTTCAATCCAAAGTTTGAGTACTTTATCTTCTAATTTGTAATCACGAAATCCAGAAGGGAATCTTTTGGTGATATGTGAGATTAAAGTAGTATCATTGAAAACACTTCTAGGTTCAAGCAGTCTAGTATTATCAGAATAAACATTTTCAAACAAATTACTTGAAATTTCATCAGAAATTAATTCATTATCAGATAAACGTGTCATTAATTCTAAATAGTGAAGAAATTCATGAGCAAGAATTGCATGGATTGTTCCTTTTAGACCAAAAGCAACTAGTGGTGCAGATACCTGTATTACGACATGAATTGAATTTTTTACAACTAATGGGATAGTTCTAGCATACAAAATTCCTATATCAAGGGAGGTAGTATTTCCAGAAACAATAATCGAAGGTTCTACATAGGTAATAGGAAATTTAATTGACGATGCTTTTTCAATTCTTGAAATTCCATCAGATACAAGAGAAAATCTTTTCTGAATTAATTCATACATTGGTTTTGGGATAATGTTGTTTTCAAAAGATTTGGACACTTTTTCTAAAGGACTCATAGTTAAATTAGAAAAATTAGTATAAAAAACCTGATTTGTTTAGATAATGATGTTTTTGAAGTCAAGGCTTTTACACTTACATTGATTTTCTAACAATTCAGACACGTTAGGATTTGTCTCAGAGGTTTGAATGAAAGATTTGATTGGAATTCCACCATCCAGTAATAAATCTAAAAGAAATGAGGTTCTTCCTAGTTTTTTGTAACTTATTTTGTAGATTTGTTTTTGATTATTCCTTTTATTTTTAGTAATATCAAGAATTTGAGAATTTTTCAAGACGTCTAATTTTTTTAATTGAGTAATTGAGAGTGGTTTTTCAGTATCAACAATTATTGAAACTTTGGATTTAAAGGAAATTGAGCCTTTAGGTGGGATTGGGATTTTTTTTAATTCCGATAAAGATACGCCTTCTAATTTCAGAGATTTACGTAGTACCTTATTTCGCCTTTTGGGATTTAATATTTTTGCAAAAAATGGCCTACCATCACCCAGAACTAAACTAGATTGATCCTCACCTCCAATCCAATTAATTTTAACTTGATTTGCATCAAATTTTTTTATTAGAAAATTAGATATTTTACTTTCTACACTCTCTAAAGTTTCCAACCCTTTGAAATTACAGTTATGGCAACCAATCCCATTACATTTTTTACATGATGTTTGTCTTTGAGGTAATTTTCTAATTTTTTTATTATATCGACCATAAACAAAAATGGGTTTTGTTCTAATTGTACAAGATTCATCCTTGAAATTTACTTGTATGAATATATCAGGTTCATTTACAACTCGTGTTGATTTTTTTCTTCTAGATATTTTTTTTGCAATTTCAGTAGAGATGCCAAATTTGATGTTTTCAATTCCTTTAAGCTTAAATTTTGATTTTACATAATCGTCTCTTTCAAGATATGAATTTTTTAAAATTATACCAAGATTGAATGTTTTGAAATCAACATTGTTTGATTTTTCATAGATGTCAGATAACATCATGTCAAAATTTTCAAAGATATTTTTACATATGAAACATTTACCATTAGATAATTTTCCATAATTAATCAGATATTTTTTTCCAAGTAACTTAGATGAGGGTTTTCCAACTAATTTTGAGATTAAACGTCCAGTACAGTATTCACAAAGATTATAGTTTTTTAGAATTTTTGAGATTGGAATAGATTGTGATTTCACATAGTTAGATAAGTTATTGATTTAATGAGTATTTGTTACTCAGATTAGCATTAAATATGAGATTTCTTGAAGATGGTTTAATGGAATATGTAACTAGATATCCTAAAACAATTTTGTGTGAAGATAATAAAGATGACAAAATTCATGTTGATAAAATGACAGGAGTTGAAGAATTGCATTTGATTGTTAAAGAGAGTGCAGAAAAAATGAGAAAAATTCTATTTAATGAAGGATTTACAACAGTAAAATTTGAACATAAGCAACCATTACAGATTGGAGATGGATTATCATTGAAATTGAAAAAGCCATGGGAAATGCATGTTAGGTTATTTTCCAATACAGAAAACAGCATTTCAATTCAAGGTGAAGTTGAAATATCAAGAGATTACTTGCAACACTTGTTCAGTCAACGTACTGCAGTAATTTATGAAATTGAATCAATTTTAAAGAAAAATGGAATAAAATATGATATTTTAAATAAAAGAATCAGCAAATATGTTAACAAAGTTTTAGATGAATACAAGATAAAATTAGTTACTCCAGACATACCAGTTTTTGCATGGAAACCAATGTTGTTTATGATTGGAACTGTAGGCGCAATGTATTTGTGGAAATATTTGCATACACTTTGAAGCTTTAATTATTAATTAGAAGAATAGAGTTCGTGTCAGATCAAATAAAACCATTATTTATGAAACATTATGGTATTTCTCCATGGGAGATTAATGTAATTACAAGTATTTTAGATAAGAGATTTCAAACCGATGATGAAGAAATAGAAAACACGTATGAAGAAAAATTTGTTAGTCACCTAGAGATATCTTTTCCATATTCATTTAATGATGAGTTTTTCAAATGGTTTGACTATAAAGAATGGGACAGACTAAAAGGAGTTTTTAAAGAAATGAAACGAAGGAGAGGAGACGGTAAAGCACTAAGAATTGAATTAAATTTTTCAGGAGAACCAGACATTAATTTTATTATTCAATCTGATCAGAGTCAATGGTTTAAGATGGAAGTTGAAAAAATAGATTTTGTTGTTGAATTATTACCATATCATCTAGATGAGGAAAAACTTCCAAAAGGCGTGAAAAAAGTGATTTACAATTTTGATCAAGAAGCAGCAAGATGGAGACTAAATACAGTATTTACAAATGAGAAAAAATTTGTGAATTCTCAAAAGGGATGGAAATTATCTACTTAATCTCTTTTTCAAGAGGTTCAACTAATTCATGTAATTCTTTATACTTTGATTCTATAAAATCTAAGGATTCATCTAATTTCTTTGATTTTCCATATTTGTAGCGAACTAATTCACGATGATGCCAAAAATTTTTTCCCTCTTCTACAGAAATAGTTGTAAAATAATCAGTTCCTTTCAGATTGTCAGGCAATTTCATTTCATATGGGAAAAGAAATTCAGTGATGAACCATTCATCACCATCAGGATAATCATTCCCAGTTTCGACATCAAAGAAAATATGAAGTAAATTAGATTGCATCAGACCGTCAGTAGGGATTTCAGGATGTTTGACATTTGATTTCTTAAAATCAAGCTTTGTCAATTCAGGAATAAAAAATTCATTAATAATTGATTTTCGAAATATTCTGTTAACCTCAGTTATATTCAATAGTTGTAAAATAGAAAAAACTGTCTAATAATCATTTGTCAAGATGACTAGACTTTGTATAAGTCAAGTATTTCATTAATTTTTGTTATAGGAGTATGATTTTTTGAGATATTTTGTAAAGCCGAAGGATTTTCTATATAATTTGGAATTTTATCAACCAATCTTCGAGTGTACGGAGTAATTAGTTCATTTTTATAAAATATTCCAGTTGGGATTTGATTATCCCATTCAAGTGATTTTACAATAGCCTGTGTTTTTTTCTGATTTAGTTCAGTTTCATCGCTATAGTGTACTACAGGATCATAATCCGTATCTTCCAATTTGTAAATGCGTGGCATAGGCTTTTGTGTAGTTTCATCTTTCCTATCTACTCCATTAAACCAATCTCTCGTATTGATGTCATTGTATGTTGGACAAGGTTGTAGAACATCTACAAATGCCAAACCTTTGTGATTAATTGCTGCAATGATCATATCTTTTAAATGACGAATATCATAGGAGTAAGCCCTTGCTGCAAATGTAAAACCACTAGCAATTGCAAGTCCAATTGGATTTACATTATAATTTGTATTCGGGGTAGGTAATGATTTAGTTTTTTCACCTAATTTCAAAGTAGGTGATGCTTGACCTTTAGTCAATCCATATACCGCATTATCAAATATGATGTATGTCATGTCTACATTACGTCTACCAGCTGCAACAAAATGACCTGCACCTATCCCAAGACCATCTCCATCACCACCAACAGCTATGATTTTCAGATTTGGATTAGATATTTTTGCACCTTGTGCAAAAGTCAATACACGTCCATGCAAAGTATGAACTCCAAATACATTGATGAAATGAGATGTTTTTCCAGAACAACCAATACCAGAAAATATTGCGGTTTCATGACGAGGTATTTCCATTTCTGCCAAAGCCATTTGAATTGAATTTACAATTCCAAAATCACCACATCCAGGACACCAATCATTGTGAACATCTGTTTTGTAGTCTCCTACCTTAAGCGCCATATGTCAAAACCTCCCTTTTCTCAGCATTATTGTTTACAATTTTCTTTAATGTATCATATAATTCGGTACACGTCATTGGTCTTCCTGTGAATTTTAGAATATAATAATCAGGATCTTTTTCTAAATTTTGTTTAATTAACGAACCTAATTGACCACTATAGTTTGCCTCAACATCAATAATGGTTTTAGAATTTGAAAATAATTTTTTTAAGAGATCTTTTGGAAATGGATGTAAAAGTTTTATTTCAACAAATCCAATGTTAATTCCTTCATTTTTCAACATTTCAATTGCATCAAGAATAGGACCTTGAGTAGACCCCCAAGAAACTACACAAAAATCACCATCAGAGTGTTTCACAATTTGTTCAGATTCAGGGATTTTTTCAAGTATGTAGTCAAGACGAGACTGTCTTTTATCCATCATTTGTACACGGTTAACTGGATCTTCAGAAATATGACCTTCAACATCACTTTCATCACCAGTATTCCAAAATATTCCATTTTCTAAACCTAATTTTGATCTAGGAGATAGTCCATCTTCGGTATGTTCAAATCTTCTGTAATCATTTGAAGTAACTTCATCAAGTAATTTTCCCCTATCAATATTGATTTTGGTTTCATCAAATCGTTGACAAGTAGTAACAGAACTAGCAATGAATTTGTCCATCATATGTATGACAGGAACCTGAAAAATATCAGCATAGTTAAACACATTGGCTGTATCATAGAAGCTATCTGATACATTACCGGATGCATAAACAATTCTAGGAAATTCACCGACACCAGAATTAATAGCACACAGTAGATCATCTTGACCATGACGTGTAGGTAAACCAGTAGATGGGCCACTTCTTTGATAAAATGTAATCACGACAGGAACTTCATTGATTCCTGCCCAACTCAAACATTCAATCATTAGTACAAAACCAGGTCCAGAGGTACATGTTGCAGAACGTACACCTGTTAAGGACGAACCGATTGCCATACCTATTGCAGAAATTTCATCTTCAGTTTGAATAACAAGTGTTGAACCAGGACGATCCTCATTAATCTCAAGTATTTCGTTGGTTTCAAGAAAATTACTTTCATCAGTTGCAGGCGTAATTGGATAATATGATTGGAATCTACACCCTGCTATTATTTTTCCAATTGATGTTCCGTAATATCCTTGAACTAAAAGTGTATTTTCTTCAATTTCATGCGTGTCAAATTTTATACCTGCATTTTCAAATTTTGCTGCAGCGTAATTGTAAGCAAAGTTTGCAGCAGATACATTCATTTCAGCAATAGTTTTTTTCTTTGAGAAAATTGAATTTACAGATTCAGTTAATTTTTCTGAAGGTATCATTAACAATCCTAGTGAAAGAGAAACTCCCAAAACATTGAACATACGACTCATATTTTTTATTCGAGGGTTTTCTAATTTTTCAGAAAGTTCAGTCAAAAGACTGCGAAAAGAGACAGAGTGTATCGATACACCGTTTTCAGATGCCAGCTCCAAAATTCCTTTAACAGTGTCTTCTTTATTTTTAGATTTTAAGAAAGAACCTAGCCTTTCTTTAAAATCATTATCAAATGTAATAACATCTGAAACTTTCACATTTTCTAAAGTTGAATCATATATCACAATTCCATTTTTTAATACATCATTAGCATGACGAAAAATAGTTTCAGCATCAAATGCAATCAACATATTTGTACCTTTTATGCTTGAACGAATTTGTTTATCAGAAACTCGAACTGCAAAATAGCTATGTTCGCCTTTTATGTTAGAATAATATTCACGTTTTCCAAATACCTGATATCCCATTTTTGAGAAAACTTGAGAGAAGATATTTGCGGCAGTTTCAACACCACTACCTTGTGGTCCACCAATCATCCATGTAAAGTCAGATCCCATTTCATTCACCCGTTGCCGCATCAAACAGTGCGCATTCACATTTATCGCGTTCGCCACAATAAGGACAAACACAAGTACATTGTTCAATTAGTTTTTTACATTCAGAACAATTTAGAAGATCATCAAAAGAAGACAATAATCATAGTATGATTAAATATTATAAATGGTTTGACCATAATTAATGAAAAAACATTTCAATGTATTAGTTACAAGACGCTTGCACAGATCTGCACTTGAAGAATTAGAAAAGAAATGTAACATATTTTTGCATACAGGTAAAATTCCAATTCCAAAAAAAATTCTTATTAATAAAATTAAAAATGTGGATGGTTTAATTTGTCATCCATATGATACAATAGATAAAGAAGTTATCAAAAAAGCAAAAAATCTCAAAGTAATTAGTACTTTTAGCGTAGGTTTTGATCATATTGATATTGATTTTGCAAAATCACAAGGAGTTAAGATTGGATATACACCAGAGGTCTTAACCAATGCAACAGCAGAATTAGCAATTGGGTTGATTTTAGATACTTTAAGAAGAATTTCAGAAGGAGATAGAATTATCCGTAATAAAAAGTGGAATCAGATTTTTGGTGCCTATGATTATACAGGTACAGAAGTATCAGGAAAAACTATTGGAATTATAGGAATGGGAAGAATTGGTAGAGAGGTTGCAAAAAAAGCAAATGGTCTAGGCATGAATGTTATTTATCATAATAGGAAACCAATATCAAAAAGAATTGAAAAAATGTTAAGAGCAAAGTACGTATCAGAAAATACACTCTACAAAAATAGCGATATAATTTCATTACATGTTCCATACAATAAGGATACACATCATTTAATGAATTCAAAAATTTTTAAAAAAATGAAAAAAACTTCATTTTTGATAAATACATCTAGAGGAAAGATTGTTAATGAAAAACAGTTAGTAACTGCTCTGATGAAGAAGGAGATTCAAGGTGCAGGAATGGATGTTTATGAGTCAGAACCAATTCAAAAAAATAGTCCATTATTGAAATTAGAAAATGTTGTTTTGGCACCACATGTTGGAAGCTCAACTAATGAAACAAGACAAAAAATGTCAGACATCACTGCAAGAAATTTAATTTTAGCACTAGAAGGAAAGAAATTACTTTATTCAGTTTAGTCTAATTGAATTAAAACATCATCTGGATTTCCTTTTACACAATCAGTTCCAACAGCTTTGAGTTTTTGGAATTCAAGTATACCCTCAGGGATTTTTCCTATTTTTTGTAATTCTCCAATTTTAACAGTTACAACGTCTTTATGTTTTTCACAGGTAATTCCAACCATGTAAGAATCATCATTATGAACAATTTCTACTACATATTCAGGTGGATTAACACAATCACGTCCATTTTGTTTTACTGAACATTTGTCAGGGAACATAAAATTACCATTTTGAAGGAATATTAAATTTGTTCTATTATTGAATTAAAGTCCCATAAAGAATTTTTTTGTGGATTTGGTGTTTTTAAGATTCCTTTATCTTGTAATTTCTGAATAATCAAGGCAGAATATGCAGGTGCTCCAGTTGCACCAGGAGAATTGTAATTAACAATATGAAATGAATTTTGGCCTTCACGTTCCATAACATCAGAAATAAAATTTCCATCTGGAGAAATAACAGGAGTACGTATTCCTGCAGTTCCTTTTTTTGTAAAATAATCTGGTTTTAGTGACGGAATAAAATCCATAACACGTTGAACCATTGCATCTTTTGAAATTGAACTTCTAAATTCATGACTAATTAATGATAAGAAATCTGGATTAAGGAATAATTTCTTGGCGCCGCCAGTCAAAATTTCACCTAATTTTGATATTGTAGATGGAATATCAGTTACAAAACCATCATAGGTTTCAGGTGTTGGTACAGGTACAGCATTTGGACCAATTTCAGTAGTTCCATTTGCACGTTTAATCCAATGAGGATCTAAAAAAGGGAATTCAGGATGTCTAGCAACTGAATAGATGTTTGTTTTTACGATATCAGCATGAGTGTTATCAGATATCCAATATTCTCCTCTAAAATGAAGATCAGAATAGGATTCAAACAAGTCAAATTGTTTTGCAATATCTAATGAGTTTCCACCAGCACAATTAATTAGATAATTACATTCAACTGAAGAATTATCTGTGAAATTTATTTGAATATTATCATTAGTGCTAGAAAATGATTTTACACTTTTCTGAAAAAGAAATTCAGTAGAATTTTGAGCAGATATTTTCTTTATTTCTTGTGTGAGTCTGGAATAATCAGTTGACACATCACTTTTACATAATAATCCAGAAAAACATTCAACATTTTTCTCTCTTTGTTTAATTTCATTTGAATCAAGTAACAAAAGATTCTCTTCGAGAACACCATTTTCAATCCCCCATTTTTGGTATTTTTCTAATGTCTTATGTTGTGTTTCATTTAAAGCAACTTCTATGGTTCCTATTTCATTCCAAGGAGACATCGTATTTTTGGCAAGTGTTTTCCACAAATCGTGTGAACTGTGTGCAGATTTTGCAAAAATTTTTTTCTTTTCAGGATTTAGATAAAATGGAGTATGAACAACGCCGGTATTTCTCCCACTAGTGTGTTGTGCAACAGTAGATTCCTTGTCAATTACACATACACTTGAATCATAAAGATTTGAAATCCAATATGAAATTGTTGTGCCAAGAATTCCTCCACCTAAAATAGCAATATCAAATTTTTTCAATATACCATTACACATGACCTAGAATTTTAAATTAAAGATGGCGCCGAGAGAGAGATTTGAACTCTCGATCCCTTGCGAGAACGTGCTTTATGGTTTTAAGATTTCCAGGCACGCGCCCTACCAGGCTAGGCGACCTCGGCATTAGCTTTCGCTAAATAATAATTTGACAGTGATTATAAAAATGCATTATTATTTTATTTGAAAACATGAATTATGACAATTTTTTCTATGATACTTCCATCTAGTGTAATTGCTTTAGATGTGATTTTGTATGTACCTTCCAATATTTGATCACCATTATTTTTTATTTGATCCCAGACAAAAGTTACTTCTTCATGTGAATCCAGATTTGAGATTACTTGGGCAGCAGTAGGTGAAAAAATAGGTATACTGTCTAGCTGTTTCACAATTAATCCATAGGACGCGTCAGGAAATTTTAGTTCATCAGTTCCAGAATTAACAATTGTGATAGAAATTGGCTCACCTAATGTAAAATTGGTTTTTTCTGTGACAATAGATAATGACGTTCCATCAACGTAGACAAGTTGTTCTTCTACACCATATTCATACAGAATAATTCCAAAAATAGGTCCAGAAACAACACCAAGAATTATCGCAAAAAGTAAGCCTCTAGGAAACAATTTCTATTCTTTATGGGGTGTGTTTGTACGCCAATTCTTTGGATAAGTATTTGGTTTCATGATTATTCTTTTTGTTTGAAATGCATAACCCTTCGTTTGTTCTTTAATTTCATTTTCAGATAACAAAGATTCTGCCAATGCAACAATCTCACCTTTTTGAGAATAAATTCCAACTAGATCACCTTTTTCTAAATACTGAGATATTTGTAAAACTCCAGGGATGGCTAACTGTGCGCCATGACACATAGAATCTATTGCAGAATCACGAATAACTACAGATTTTATTTCACTTAGAGTTTCTTCAACAGGATGAATAATTTTCAAAAGTTTCGAGTCATCTTTGTTTTCTTTCCATGTTGCATATGCATCAGCTAATTCATGCATTGTGACAAGATTATTTTCATTGAATTGATGAACACGTGAACGACGTAATTCTATCATGGAGCCACCAGGTCCAAGTAGTTCACCCATATCATAATATAATTTTCGGATGTAAGTTCCAGCTTCACATAAGATTCTCAATAGAACTAGACGTTCCTTCTGTTCTAAGAGTTCTAGCTCATAGATAGTTCTGCTTCTAGTTTGTCTTACCACAGCAGAACGTTGTGGTGGTTTTTGGAAAATTTCACCACGGAATAATTCAAGAATTTGTTCTAGTTTTTCTTTAGATGGTAAGGAATGTAATCGACCTAATGCATGATATTCTTTTGGACCCATCAATAATACACCAAGAGCTTTTGTTCCTTCACCTAAACCAAGAGGTAAAACACCAGAAACTTGTGGATCAAGTGTTCCACTATGACCTGCTTTAGGAATTTCTAGAATTCTTTTTGCCCAAGCAACAACTTCATGACTTGTAGGTCCAGGAGGTTTATCAATTAGGATTAGACCATATTCTAATAGCTGTTCAATTGTTCTTTTATCGTAATATGTTCCATTTTCAGGATTAGTCATATCCTCATCTATTTTTACAAGATTTTCAAGTTGTTTTAGTGTCAAAGTAATTCTCTCACAGTGGTTTTAGCAATTTCTAATACTTGTTCTGCATTTATTCCATCAGTTTGAATAATTTTGTCAAAGACTGAGAGATCGTCTCCAAACTCAAAATTATAGAGGTTTTTGTAGATTAATTTATTTTCATTAAATCTTTTGTTGACAACTTCCAGTGCAGAAGATGCGTCCATATTATCACGATTCTGCATACGTTTTGCACTATTTTCTACAGTTCCACTTAACCATAATTTTATTCCAGTATCAATTAACCAAGGAAGTGTATAACTAGTAATAACAACATTACCTTTTTCAAATAATTGAATTAATTTTTCATCAACTTTTTTATCAAATTCTGAATTTTCTTTTCTTTGATTAAGAAACTTCATTCCGTCTTCAGTATCCCACCAATCATCACCACTAGAAGAAAAGCCTTGTTCACTTGCAAGTTCTTTCAAAATATCTCCGCCACTAAGATAATTTAGACCAAATTCTTTTGCAAGTCCCTTTGCTACAGTTGTCTTTCCGATAGCGGGAGGACCAGACACTACAATGGATTTTGACAATTATCCTAAATCCATTTGGGTTTTAGTTAGTTTCATGATGAGGCCACTAAATGCAATTGATGCTAAGAAGTACCAGGCCCATAAGTATAATGCATTTTCATCTTGACAGTATGCACCTTCTTCAACTTTGATGGCAGTACATGTTAGTTCAAACC
>LUMG01000054.1_pt1 | contig 18976 bp, 19 predicted proteins | sample 729691 | NCBI WGS metagenome assembly LUMG01 (sample SAMN03860269, study PRJNA289734) | marine metagenome | biome: seawater column; feature: ocean; material: water; isolation source: Red Sea water column Station 34 - depth 50m | place: Saudi Arabia: Red Sea | collected 2011-10-15 | depth 50 m
GAGATGGAAAAACACGTAATGTCTCTACCATAGAGATTGACATATCAAAGTGATTTTATAATTTTAATAGAAATTCTATTCCAAAATAGACTAAAACTACACTCAATCCAACTATAATGATCTTGAAATTCCTTTTTGAAAGATAATTTTTGGCTTTGGATGAAAATGCTGCAATTGTGAATAACCATGCATAATCCATCCAAATATGAAATAAAAATAGAACAACAATTCCAAAAATTCCAAAAATTTGTATTGATTCTGAAATTAATACTAAACCAATTGTTAACCACCATACAATAAAAAATGGATTTAATGCACTAAGTAGAATTCCTGCTACAAATGGACCTTGACCTGATTTTGTTTCTAAGCTAAATTTTTGTTTTGTAACTGTTCTAATTTGTAAAAAAGCAAATCCAAATAGACCTATTGCACCTAATACTGTTATTGTGGTTCTAATTTCTGGAACACTTTCTATAGAAAAAAATCCTATTCCTAACAACAATATCAATGGAAATTCTACAATGGTATGTCCTACAGCTATTTTTATTCCAGAAATTTTTCCTTCACGTAATCCATACATTACATTTGCCGCAAATAGTGGACCTGGTGACATTACGCCAGACGCAGAAATTACTATAACTAATCCTAAAAAACCAAATATCTCTTGCATGTTGAATTGAATCTGCTCTAGATATTAACGATAGATGTGGTCGCCTAAATTTTTTGTATCTTGAGTCGCTTGTTGCAGTTGTTCTTCAATGATTTTTGATTCATTTTCTAATTTTGTCATATTACAAGATATTCCTGGAATGATTTTAGAAAATGTTTCACACAAATTTGCAGTTGCTTTGAAATCTGGAATTTCTTTATTTGAGCTCACTAGTAATACTATGACATCCTGACCTCGTGATGCACCCTCATTCAATAATATTCCTGAGATTCCTGGAATTGTGGCGTGATCTACCATTGTAATTCCACTATCGACAAGTTTTCCTCTTGCATTTCCAGTTGACGCAACTCCGAAAACTTCTACATCGTCTGATCCTTTGACTGTGATACTACTTACAATTGTTGTACATTTTTTCTCTTTAGCCCAATCTAACATCATTATTGCTGCTTCTCTATGCATTGTAACATCAAGTGTAAGAAATGATGAAAATATTCCAACTTTAAGATCTTTATTTACAAATATTCTAGTTGCATAATTTGGCATGCCATTTTTTATGACACTTATTGGTGGGAATTTATCTGAATCAATATTTGCTTGTAATTCAAAATTAGATGTATTAATCAAAGATTCTGTAGCTATTGCACTTGTTATTCCAGATGATGGGAATCCGTTAACTAATGTGCCTCCTTCCAAATCTATTGGTACGATCTCTTTGATTTCTATGTCTTTACTCATATTATACTCCATATTTTGCATGTAAAATAATTTGTCTTTCTAGGAAAACTTTAAACTGTAAGTAATTCACAATTTGACGAATGCCTGAAAAAATTAAAGTTGCATTAGTTGGTTTAGGAAACTGTTTTTCTGGACTAATTCAGGGAATTGAATATTATTCCAAAAACCCTTCTCAAAAGGTTACTGGAATCATCCATGAAAATTTACGTGATTATACTATTCATTATATTGAATTTGTTGCTGGATTTGATGTTGGAGCAAATAAAGTTGGAAAACCAATCAATGATGCCATCTATGAATCGCCAAATATGGTCAATTGGATTGATAAAAATGACATGCCTAAAGCAAACGGAAATGTCTATGAAAGTCCCGCATTAGACGGTGTTGGCATATGGGTTGAAAATAAGGTTAAACCAATTGAAAGCGGAAAATCCGAATCTGAATTACGTGAAGAAATAATCAAAGTTTTAGAAGAAACTGGAACTGAAATCATAGTTTCATATCTTCCTGTAGGCTCAGAAAAAGCAACACAATTTTGGGCTCAAGTATGTTTGGATACAAACACTGCATTTGTTAACTGCATGCCTGCATTTATTGCATCTGATAAGGAATGGGCACAAAAATTCACTGATAAAAACATCCCAATCATTGGTGATGATATTAAAGGTCAAGTTGGAGCAACTATTGTCCATAGAACTCTTGCACGATTATGTGATGAACGTGGAACAAAGATCGAAAAAACTTACCAGATCAACGTAGGTGGAAATACAGACTTTCTTAACATGAAAGAACAAGAACGTCTTGTTAGTAAAAAAATATCAAAAACTGAAAGTGTTCAAAGCCAATTAACCGATAGATTGGATGACGATGATATCTATGTGGGTCCTTCAGACTTCATTCCTTTCTTAGGAAATACAAAATTAATGTTCATGAGGATCGAAGGTAGACAATGGGCAAACATTCCGTACAACATGGAAGTTCGTTTAGAAGTTGACGATAAGGCAAATTCTGCTGGAATAGTTATTGATGCTATTCGTCTTGCAAAAATTGCTCTTGATCGAGGCATGGGCGGTCCAATTATTCCTGCATCTGCATATCTAATGAAACACCCAATAGAACAAATGACTGATCCTGTGGCAAAAAGTAAAATCGAAGCCTTTGTGAAAGGCGAATAACCTCTACAATCTACTTAGTAGCATTACAAAGTTTGTTTCCAAAGTCAACATTACTTGTTCACATTAATTATGCGAGTCTAAACATCATATTCTTCATTGGTTCATGTAAAAAAAGTTGAGATCTTTGGTTTCAAATCATTTGGATTCAAAAATACTATTGTAGATTTTGAACCTGGACTAGTTTCAATTTCTGGTCCAAACGGTTCTGGTAAAAGTAACATTTTAGACGCAATTACTTTTGCACTGGGTGAAAACAGACCTAAAGTAATGCGTGCTCCAAATTTACGTGGTCTTATGCATGATGTTGAAGGTGCAGCTAGACGTGGACCTAAAATGGCAAGAACCAGTGTACATTTTGATAATTTAGATAGAAAAATTCCAGTTGATTCTGACATTGTTACAATTACAAGAGAAATGAATGATAAAGGTGACAATATCTATTATTTGAATAAAAAGAAGGTACTTCGCTCAAAGATTCTTGATCTGATGGAAATCGCAAATGCTGGCTTGAACCAAATTAATAATGTCCAACAGGGAACAGTCACAAGAATTTCTGAAATGACATCTGAGGAAAAAAGAATTGTCATAGAAGATTTGATTGGTCTTTCTGCATTTGATGAAAAGAAAAAGGAAGCAGAAAAACAGCTAACTGATGCAGACCATAAACTCGAAATCGCAATGGCCAAAATGGGTGAGGTGAAGAAAAGAATTGATGAGTTGGAGGAGGAGCGAAATAAAAAACTTCGATATGATATACTTGAACGTGAACTAAATCGTTATCGTGCAATATCTGCTGCAAGTAGTTTAAAATCAATACAATCTGAAAAGGTATCTAAAGATAAGACTCTCAATTCATTGAATTCTGAAATTAAACATCTAGAAGAAGAACGTGCATCTATACGAAAGGATGCCTCTGAGATACGAGCTCAAAAAACTAAGTTCATGGATGAAGTAAACGCATACAATAAATCCAAATCTGAAATTGAGACAAAATTGAGTTATGAACGACGCAAATTTGATGAAGCCGACAGCTTAATCAAAACTAGTACTAACCGTTTAACTGAAATTGACAAAAATTTGCCTAATCATAAAATAAATCTTGAAAACTTACAAATACAAAAATCATTTTCTGAATCTCAGATTACTCACTTTAAAAATCAAATAAATGATATTCGTGAAATTGAAAAATCATTTGATGAAAAAACAAAAAGTCTTAGAACACAAAAAACTGAGGCGATGAGACAGCAATCTCAAGTAATTACACAAAAACGTGATGTTGATCAAAAAATCCAAAAATTAACTGATAAAATAACTGCAACAAAATTGGCTGTTGGTGAATTTGAATCTGCATCAACTAATGGAAAAGAAAAACTCGCATCCAATCAAGAAAAATTTAATTCTCTAGTAAGTAGCCTTGATACTTTAGAGACACAAAAAATAAAACTTGAAAGAATAATTGGCAATCATAAACATTCTATCTCTGAAATTAATTTACGGATAAAAAAATTCACTGATGACAAAAAAAGATCTGAAAGTGATATACATGAATTATCTGAATTAATTGATGCATCATCAAAAGGTGCAAACAAGTATGAAACCAAAATTAAATTTGCAAAAGGAATAATGCATGAAGATTATTCTATATCAAAACTCAAACACACTACACAAGACTTTGGAATCGAAGGTTTGGTTTATGAAATACTTTCTTGGGATAAAAAATATGAGCGTGCAGCTCTTGCAGTTTGTTCAAATTGGATTAAGGCTGTAGTTGTCAAAGATTTTGAATCTCTTATCTCTCTTGCAGAATTTGTCACAGATAAAAAATTACCAAAACTGAAAATCATACCACTGGAATCCATACCTCACGTAGAAATTGAATGTCCAAAACAAAATGGTGTTTTAGGTATTCTATCTGATTATGTAAAATGTGAAAGAAAATTCTCCTCACTCAAAAATTTTCTATTTGGAAATGTTGTATTGGTTGAATCACGAAATATTGCAATCAGTTTGTCAAAATCAGGTTTCAAAACAATTACTGTATCTGGTGAATATTTTGAGGCTAAAACAACATCTGTTGTAATTGATAATAACTCAAAAATCTCAAAATTAACCAAAATCATCAACATGAGTGACTCTGTTGAAGGTCTTCAACAAATGATTTCTGCACTTAGACAAACAGTGACAAAAAAGAAAAATCGTGCAAAAAAACTCGATTTACTAGTAAAAAATTATGAAAAAAGACTATCTCTGTCTGAAGTAGGAATGAATACTACCTCCAACAGTCTTTCTGAACTAAAATCTCGAATTTCTCAGATTTCAAATAACAAAAAATCATTTGAAACAAGAATCAACCAGTTAAATAAAACACAGGAAAGAATTTCAAGAGAATTAATTAATCGTAAATCGCATTTAGAATCTCTAGAATCTCAAATCAAACTTGTTAGAGATAATTATGCTGAGCCTCAAATGGATAGAATTGCAAATGAGATTAAACTTGTAAATGAACAAATTGTTGAACAAGATAAAAAATTAGAACCGATTCAAAATGATTTGAAGAAAAAAGAAAGACATCTTGCAGAACTTATGGCACATGATACAAAAATCACTGGAGAAAGAAAAAACCTTCGACACACGGTATCGTCTATGGATCAAGAAAAATATCATTTAGAAGTTGATATTCGTCGTTCAACAAAAGAAAAAGAAACAACCGAAGCCGAACTTGTAAAACTTCGTGATGATGAACAACAACTTATCTCAACTTCTGGTACTTCTGTAGAAAAAATGACTGAGTTTGATAATAGTCTTGAAAGTCTGAATTCAAAGGAACGTGATTCAACAAAAGAAATCACTTTACGCGAACGAAATACTGATGCATTAAATCGCGATCTTACTGATTTACGTCAAAAAGAATCTAAAATAACCTCACTTCTTGCTACTTTTGGATTTGATAACACTATCGAAGTATTTGATGTTGAATCTACTATATCATCTCTTGAGTCTGAACAAAATCGTATAAAGAATTCTCTAAATGCCGGTGCACCATCTCAATACGTTGAAGTTTCAAACGGATACAAATCTTCTTCATCTAAAAAGAATATGCTTGAAAAAGAACGTAATACTATTGTTGCATTCATTGAATCCGTAGAAAAAGACAAGAGACAAACATTCCTTGACGCATTTGACACTGTTGACACTCAAGTAAAAGATGCATTCTCAAAAATGACTGGTGGAACTGCTTGGTTAGAACTTGAAAATGAAGATGATATATTTAATTCTGGATTAAATTATCTAATTCAATTCCCTGGAAAACCTAAAAGAGAATCCACATCTATTAGTGGTGGTGAAAAAACTCTTGCCGCAACAGTCTTTGTACTTGCACTCCAAAAACTTAACCCTTCACCATTTTACATGTTTGATGAAGTTGATGCTCACCTTGATGCACCAAATGCTGAAAAATTATCTAATATCATTAAAGAAAGATCTGAAGGTAGTCAATTTATCATGGTCTCACTCAAAGATTCTGTTGTAGAAAAAGCACGGTTAATCTATGGTGTATTCCCAAAACATGGGGTATCTCATGTAATAAAATACAAAGACAAGAGACTTTTGTCTTCTCTAGAAAGTCAACAATAGTTACTCTTTTGATAGTTTTCTAATGTATGAAATTATTCCTGTATAATCAATATCTCCAAATCCTGCATCTGTTGCATCTGCGTAAATTTTTCTTGCTATCTTTGCCATTGGCAATTCTGCATCAAATGATTCTGCCGCATCGTTGATTGTGTCCAAGTCTTTTTTGAGATTTGCAAGAGTAAAAGTTGGTTTTACACTATCGTTAATCATTTTGTGTGCTTTTCCTTCACTCATTCCTGTTTTGAAATAAGTAGAATTCAATACTTTGAGAAATATTTCTGGGTCAAATCCTGCTTTTTTTGTCAATGTAATTCCCTCTGAAAGTGATAATGCCAACATCGCGATTTGTAAGTTCATTGCAAGTTTTATTGAATGTGCAGTTCCTGTATCTCCTAGGTAAATCGATTGGTCTGCTATAGATTCGAAAACGGATTTGAATTTTTCAAAAATCTCTTTTTTACCTGATGCCATGATGACTAGCTTACCATTAATTGCCACATTTGGACCTCCCATAACTGGAATTTCCATATAGTCTATACCGTTTTCTGTAACTTGTTTTGAAATTTCTCTAGTTGAATTTGGATTTATTGTACTCATATCTGCTATACATATTCCATCGTGTTTTCCTGCTACTAATCCACAATCTCCAAAAACCACGTCTTTCACTGCATTTGCATCTTTTACTATAACTATCACTAAATCTGATTTTTCAGCAACATTTTTTGGAGAATCTACGACTAAAGCTCCTTTATTTTCAAGATTTTTGGTTTTTTCTTTACTTCTGTTAAAAACTGTCACTTCATAACCTACATCAAGTAAGTGTAGTCCTACTGCTTCTCCTAACATTCCTGTTCCGATAATTCCTAATTTCATTATCTCCTCTCCTCTTCGACTAATTCCCAATCTCCTCTACCAATTCTTGGTGCAGTAAATTTCAAATGACCTATCACTCTATCTCCTTTTCTAACCATTGCAAAATCGGCTTTTTTTGTACTGTAGATTTTTTCTTTGGCCTTGTATCCTCCTTCTATTACTTTAACTCTGAATTTTTTACTTGCCTTAACGATTAAACTTCTTGCAGTTTTTACATCACCCATCCATGAAAACATTTCAAATGTACCAAAATTTTCCGTTTTGATTACATAATCATACAACCTTGCTTCAAATTTCATCTTTTTTTTCTTAGCTTCTTCATTTAGCCATTGTACAAGCTCTTCACCTGAACCTTCTTCTGAACCAAATGTCTCTGACTCTTTCATATCTTCCTTCTAATTTCACTATACATGAAGTTATCTTGGTGGACCCCATGTTTCTTCAATAACGGTTTTTCCATTTTCAGTATAAACAAAATACTTTTTTCCACATCTAAAACATTGCCACACAAATTTTCCTTCAACTTTATTTTGATATTGCATAGGTAAAAAACAGGTAGTACAATCAAGTGACTCTGGCATTTCTGTGGAATCGATAACTGGTAATTCCCTTTTCTTTTTTTCTTGCATTCAATTTAACTAGATTTTCAGTTATAGATATCTGATTTGTATAAAATTCGAGTCTATGTGGAAATAACTTCTAGTAGCCTCTTGCAAATAGAGGTCTAATGCTGCTTTGATCTGAGCATTTAATGCATTTTGAATCTGTATCCTTTGCATCACTTGTTATTACTCTCACATCTGCGCTTGTTTCTTCTTTAATCTCTTCTTCACATTTTGGATTATTGCAAATTGGTGCTTTAATCAACCGACCTTTCTCAAGTTCAGCTTTAAAATCATCATATGTATCAACTTCAGAAGTTCTGTCTTCTAGAATTTTCTTAGCATCTGAAAACATATCGTTGTGAATCTTATCTAATTCTGAAACTACTCTTTCTACAAGCCCTGTGATTTCTTGATCATCTTTTTGGCGATTATGTCTTCTAGCAAATGTAACCTGATTTTTTTCTAAATCCTTTGGTCCAATTTCAATTCGTAATGGAATTCCTTTCATCTCCCATTCGTTAAATTTGAAACCTGGTGTAAGCTGCTCTCTATTATCTACTTGTACTCTAATTTCTGCATCTTTTAGTTTCTCTTCAATTTCTTTTGATACTTTTCCAATCTTCTCTTTGTCTTCATCTGAATAATAAATTGGGATTATGATTACCTGAATTGGTGCAACTCTTGGAGGTAATACTAAACCTCTATCATCTCCATGAACCATAATCATTCCACCAATCAATCTCCATGAGACTCCCCATGATGTTTGCCATGCATAACTTTCAACATTTTCTTTATCTGCATATTTTAATTCAAATGGTTTTGAAAAATTCTGTCCAAGGAAATGTGATGTACCCATCTGTAGTGCTTTGCCATCAGGCATCAATGATTCCATTGTATAAGTATAGACTGCTCCAACAAATTTTTCTTTTTCAGATTTTTTTCCAGTAATGACTGGAATTGCTAATTCTTCCTCAACTGTTTTTTTATATAATTCTAAAATGTCTGCAACTTCTTTTTCAGCTTCTTCACTATTTACATGGACTGTATGACCCTCTTGCCAAAGAAACTCTGATGTTCGCAAAAATGGTTTTGTAGCTTTAATTTCTGCCCTTAATGCTGTATTCCAAAAATTAATTTTTAAAGGTAAATCTCTCCAACTTCTAATCCATTTTGCAAATAATGTGTATGCCAAAGTTTCTGATGTTGGTCTTAACGCTAATCTGTCTCCAAGTTCTCCTTCTCCTGATTTAGTTACCCAAAATACCTCTGGATTAAATCCTGCAAAATGATCTTTTTCTTTCGTTAAGAGTGATTCTGGAATTAAGGTTGGTAAAAATCCATTTCTATGACCTGTCGCTGCAAATTTTTTATCAAGTGATGATTTCAGTGATTCCCAGATTGAATATCCGTCAGGTCTTAGAACAATTAATCCTTTAACTGGTGCATAATCGACCAGTTCTGATTTTATGACCGTCTGTGTATACCATTCGCTAAAATCTTCTGATTTTTTTACTGTTACTCCAATCTCTTTTCCCATTTGAAAAGACAAGAATTTTGTAATTATTTAGTCTTGTTTCCACATTACTAAAACCTAGAATTATATTGAAAATATTGAATTATGAAGGATATGGCAAAACAGGATCTTCTAAGTATTGTTGAAAAAATCATCTCTCTAGATTCTCAGATGAGATTTGCATCTATTATTGATCTAAAAGGCAACATCGTTGAAGGAATTATGAAAACAGGTAAAAACTCACTTGAATCTCAACGTCAAGAAGAACATTTCTGTAAACAGGTATCTCAAAGACGAAAAATGAGAAAAGAATTTGATCGTCCTCTTGGAAAAGTAAGATATGTTCACGTTGAACGTGAAAAAGTAACACAATTTGTTATCTACACCAGCCGGAAAACAATTTTTTTCACAATGGAGCCTGAATTAACAATACAACGAAAAATGAAGCTTGTTTCTCAAATTAAGCGAATTACTGCTAATCTTTGAGTGCGTCGCCTTTACACAAGACATTTCCCATAACTCTGCTTTGAAAGTTTGAGCAAACAAAACATTGAATGAAATGAATCTCATCTTTTAAGACTGGACATTCAACAAATTCTTGCTTCATTCTTTTTAGCATTTTTGGGCTAACTCCTTTCAACTTCAATTTTCCTTTCTCGTCCATCATTCCTCCTTCTTTGAGGATATCTTTTACATCGTTAGGAAGTTTTTGTCGTCCTTCTCTTGTTTGAACTTTAACTTCGTATTTGTGTTCTAATTCGTCAACCATGTTGCAATCTCCATGAGGGCTGATTTATTACTAGCTATTGCAGATCGGATTGTCTTGTTTCAACTTTTATATGATGAACTTTTTTTGTCAAAATAGAAAATAATGCTAGCAATTTTTGATGTTGAAGGAGTACTGTATGATGCAGAATATCTGCCAATTCTGGCTGAAAAAGTTAACAAAGAAGATGAGATTTGGGATATAACAAAAAAAGGTATTCAAGGTTCAATTAATTGGGAAGAAGGATTAACAAAAAGAGTTGAACTTCTAAAAGGCATTGATTTTGAAACTTGTAAACAAGTTGCTGATTCTTTACCTATAATGACTGGTGCACGACAAGCATGTAAAACTCTAAAAGATGCTGGATGGAAAGTAATGGCAGTTTCTGGAGGATTTACCATAATGACTGATAGACTAAAAGAAGAACTAAATCTTGATCATGTTTACACAAATGAATTGATATTCAAAGATGGAAAACTTGATGGTGTAAAAATTAACGTTGATTCTGATAAAGCAAAATCAGCTCGGATAAAAATCCAAGAATGGAATATTCCTAAAGAGGAAATTGTGGTGATTGTTGATGGTGCAAATGACATAAAATTATTTGATATTTCTAATCTTGGCATAGCATACCGTGCACAGGATTTAGTAAAAGATCTTGCAACCACTACGCTTGAAGAAAAAGATCTTGCAAAAATCATCCCTATAATCAATGAGCATTATTCTATGCAACTTCCTGTCCCAGTATCGTCATAATATTGAAAAAACTCAATTATAGCAAATTTTCTCATTAATTGTTGACTTTACAAATAATTCCAATTCATTTCAAAAACGATGTTCAGCCAACAGATGATTTGATTGACTTATTGTTATCATCTTCTAAAACATCCCTTGAAAACGGAGATGTTTTAGTGATATCACAAAAAATCATATCTAAACATGAAGGACGAGTTGTAAATTTAGATTCTATAATTCCATCTGAGTTATCTATTGGTATTGCTTCTGCGTATGATAAAGATCCTAAATTAGTTCAGGCCATTTTATCTGAATCAACAAGAATTGTTAGAATGGAGCATGGAGTGATTATAGTTCAAACAAATCATGGTTTTATTTGTGCAAATGCGGGAATTGATGAAAGTAATGTGGAAAATGGATATGCTACATTACTTCCAAAAGATTCTGATAAATCTGCAGATGACATAAGATTAAAAATTCTACAACAAACTGGAAAAAAAATTGCTGTAATAATTTCTGATACTTTTGGACGTCCTTTTAGAATGGGACAAACTGATCACGCAATTGGTGTATCTGGAATTGGTACTATTTTACATTATGAAGGAACTCCTGACACCTTTGGTAAAATTTTACGAGTTACTGCAACTGCTATAGTTGACGAACTCTGTTCTGCTGCAGAGCTTGTAATGGGTAAAACCAAAAAATGCCCTGCTGCAATAATCAAAAATTTTGAATTTAAAGAAAACACTGGAAATATCCAAAGTATACTTCGTTCAGAAGAAGAGGATCTATTCAGATAATTAATAAAAGTAAAATTTCATGCAAATGTTAGAAATGCTTAGAACTGAACTTCACTGTCACAATGTTTTCTCTAATGGTCATGTGGGTGATTTGGAACCGCCATTCGATTGTAATGTTTCTGTAAATGAACAATTACAAAAATCTCTAGATTCAAAATTAGATGTATTATTTGTTACAAATCATAACACATTGGATGGATTTGAACAATTAACTAACTACAAAAACAATCATGAAAAATTTTCAAATATCAAAGTGTATCCTGCTGTTGAAATAACTACTGACAAAGAAGCACATGTTCTTGTTTATGGCTTACAAGAAGAAATCAAATCATCTCAAAGCATTGATGAAATTCTTGATGCTGCAAAATCACAAGATGCCGTCACAATAGCTCCGCATCCGTTTAGCCTGATTGATGCATTACGTGATGATTCACTAAAATGTGATTTATTTGAAGTTTTTAACAGTTCAAATATTGATATTTATTCAAATAAAAAAGCAGAAATTTTTGCCAAAGAAAACAACCTCTTCACTATAGCAGGAAGTGACTCTCATGTTGCATCTACAATTGGAAGATGTACAAATTTGATAGATTCTGAAAATAATCTTGATGACATATTGTATGCAATGAAAAAAGGAAAAATTTCAATTGAAAAAATGGAATATGTTAAACGTCGTGAAGTCTTGGAACACATTCAGTATAAAATTGAAAATTCTAAAGAATACATAGATCAATATGTGAAGGAATTCTATCCTCGATACTTCTCATTGTTCAATTCAATGTACAAAATCTACATGTTTACAAAAAACTCATTCATTTGGGATGTTGCATTCAAGCTTGCAATATTTGGATTAAGAAGAATTTCTTACAAAATTAATTTTGAAGGTTATGATCCTTATGCATTTAGGACTCGTGATATTCCAACAATCACAAAAATGATTATCTAATGTCTATAGGCAAGCTAAAAAGAATTAGATTTTAATATAGACGTACAATTTTTTATTGTATACAATGTCTGAACCACAAAAAACATTAGATGTACGAGGATTATACTGTCCTTCACCAGCAATGCAAACTGTAGTTGAATTATCAAAAATGCAAGTTGGTCAAATACTTCTTGTACTGGCAGATGATCCTGCGGCTGAAGATGACATTACTGATTTATGTAGAACTCGTGGTCACGAACTTGTACAATTAAATAAAAACGGCAGTGATCTGGAATTCACAATTAAAAAAATCAAATAATCTTACTTTTGTTCTGATAAATATTTGTCAACATCGATTGCTGACATACATCCAAATCCTGCTGCAGTAACAGCCTGTCTGTATCTGTGGTCGTGGACATCTCCTGCAGTAAACACACCTTTTACACTGGTCTCTGTATTTTCTTTTTGAATGATGTAACCATTTTCATCCATTTCTAATTGATTTTTGAATAATTCTGTATTTGGTTCGTGTCCTATTGCTACAAAAACTCCTCCCATTTCTAGAGTTTTGTTTTCTCCAGTTTTTGTATCTTTGAGAACTACCTGTTGAACTTTTTGGTCCCCTTTGATATCTTCAATCACACTATTCCAATGAACTTCAATATTCTCGTTACTTAGTGCACGATCTTGCATAATTTTACTTGCTCTGAATTCATCCCGTCTGTGAATGATGTGAACCTTTGATGCAAATTTTGTTAGAAATGTTGCCTCTTCCATACATGTGTCTCCGCCACCAACCACTGCAATTTCCTGATTCCTGAAAAATGCACCATCACATGTTGCACAATATGACACGCCTTTTCCACTGAATGTTTGTTCGCCTTCAATACCAATTTTTCTTGGTGTTGCACCTGTACAAACTATTACAGCTTTTGCATCATATTCTTCTGAACCTGTTAAAACTTTGAATGGTTTTGCGCGAAAATCAACATTCACGACTACGTCATCGATAATTGTTGTGTTCATTCTTTCTGCTTGTTTTCGCATTGTTAACATTAGATCTGGACCCATTATTCCTTCTTCAAATCCTGGATAATTTTCAACATCTGTTGTATTCATTAATTGACCGCCAGGTAAAAGTCCTGAAATTATTAGTGTATCGTGTCTTGCTCTTGAACAATAAATTCCTGCAGTGTATCCTGCTGGACCTGCACCAATTATAATTACATCATACGATGTCTTTACTTTTTTTGGAAAATCTGGAGTTTTTGGTTCGTCATTTGAACCTCTATCTTCCATAACCAGTGAGCTATCATCCCCTGACATCATAATAATTTACTTTATGTTTATAATTTAAATCAATTTAGATTAGTCAAGATCTCATTGTGTTTTTTACACAGTTTACTTATTTCAAGTTGTGAGAATAAAAGATCCTTTTGCCAATGAGCGTTATTTAGTCGGCATTCAATATTTTCACAAAATGATTCTCCTGTTATATTGTAAAAAATGACTTGTAAGATGTAACCTTCTAAAATTTTTGTTAGTCTTTTATCATTATATTCTAGGAATTTGCCTTTGTATTTCTCTTTAGCAGATTTAATATCCAAACCTTGTGTTTTCAATTTCATTACTTCAAAATAGTATTCCTTTGGTTTTGCAGGAGCTTCAACTATTCCTGTGGTAGAAATGATTGATGGATTTGCACAAATCACTGCTCTTCCGTGATATCTATTGTCATTTTCATCAAATGTACACGTTAACCTATTTGTTAGAATGATATGTAATGTCTCATTATCTTCACTAAGATATCTGAGAATTTTTTGTAGTTCAAATCCATCATACATGAAAACCTCGCTAATTTGTTGAGCATTCTCAACTTTGGTTGTTGAATCCATCAATGAAGAATCTTCACATAACTTTCTTTCAAATTCAATCTCGACATCACTTGACTCATGCTCTGAAAATGAACTTTTAATGTCTGTAATACGAATATTTGACAATTTTTTGATATTTTCTAAATTGAATTCTTTGAAAACATTATCTTTTATCTCCACTTTAATTGGAAAATTTTCTTGTAAAAAAACTACTAATGCATCAATATTGATTTCAGAAATTGCCGGTTCTCTGTATAATATGATTTTTTTTAAGTTCAAATAGATTATTTTGGAATTTGATTTTCAAATTCTTTAATCTTTTGATCAGTCACTTCTGCTGCTCTTTTTCCTGAATAAAGCATTGAACCAAATGTTGGTCCCATTCTTGCTAATCCGTGTGTTTCAGTTACTGACATTCCTGCTGCAACCAATCCTGGATACACTTCTCCTGTTTTGTGTACAACATGTTCTTCGCCATCTTCTACCCACATTGGATTCATTCCTTTCCATTCAACTAATTGTCTGTCTACCAGTCTTTTTACTGCGACTGAATCGTGACCTGATGCATCAATAATCATTTTTGCTTCTAATGCAACAGGATCTACACATGTGATGTTTCTTGGCAATGCTGAAACTGGCATCCAGTTTACAACAATTCCTGCAACTCTTCCATGTCTCATAACTAAATCATCAAACTTTGTTAAATTCAAAAACTTCACTCCTGCATCACATGCGCCTGCAATTAATTTTGAAACTGCATGTGGTCCTGGTGTTAGATACAATCCTTCGCCAACTTTCTTGTATGGAACTCCTAATTCGTCCCAAATTTTTTGTGCTGGTGCACGTACTGTTACTGGATTCATCATGTATCCTCCAAGCCAATATCCTCCGCCTAGATAGTTATTTTGTTCAATAACTAATACTTTGTAACCCATCAATGATAATTCTCTAGATGCAGTTAATCCTGCAGGTCCAGCTCCAATAATTATGATATCGCTTTCTGCTCTATCTTGTAAAACATCGTAAAATTCTTTTGCAATAGCCCTTGTAATTTCTACTTCTTTTGCATCTGCAAAAATTTTATCTGGTCTTTGTTCGTTTACTGACTCTTGCATGGTTTTTTTTATTCTCAAACTCATTAATAGCTTTGGGTATTTTATTCGAAATTAGGTAACACTAACACAAACCGGCAAAAATGTATACTTTGTTTGGTTGATGTGTATAACTTACCCATATCAAAAACTTATAACTACACAGCGATCGAAAAAGAATAGATGGCACAACAGCTAAGACCATCAAAACCGGCTGATAAACAGCCAAAGATTGATTGGTCCAGAAGACAAGAAGCAGAAAATTTTGCTGAAACCGTGAAGCTATTCCGACAAGGCAAGATTGATCATGACATGTTCCGTAGATATCGGTTACAACATGGCGCATACGGCACACGTATGACTGATGATTATGCGATGGTTCGAATCAAAGTTCCTGCAGGACAAATTTATCCATACCAATTAGAAAAAATTGCTCAATTAAGTGAGATGTATTCAATTGGCAGTGCACATTTTTCAACCCGTGAAAATATACAACTCCATTGGGTTATACTAGAAGATGTTTCTGAAATAATGCAATCTCTTGCAGATGTTGGAATGACATCACGTGAAGCGTGTGGAAATACTGTTAGAAATGTTATGTGTAGTCCATTATCTGGTGTTTGTAAAGATGAAATCTTTGATGCTACTCCATATGCATTGGCAATTGCAAGATTCATGCTTAGAAATCCAATATGTCAAGGACTTCCACGTAAATTCAAATTTAATTTTACATGTTGTGAAAAACATGGAATGATAAGAATTGTTGATGTAGGTCTTTTACCTCAAATCAAAGAAATTGATGGAGAGAAAAGAAAAGGTTTCAAAATATTCTTAGGTGGTGGACTAGGAAATCGTTCCTTTGTTGGACATGAGTTGGAAGATTTCACTCCTGTTGAAGATTTACTATACACCTCAATGGCGGTAATCCGAATTTTTGATAGAATGGGTGACAGAAAAAATTTGGCACGTAACAGAATGCGTTATCTAGTAAATGATCTTGGATGGGAAAAATTCCAAAACCTTGTCTTAAAAGAAAGGGCTGTTGTCAAAGCTACTCAATCTGTAATTGTTAAACTGAATATAGATGACAGCGTAAATGAAATTCAAAGACCAATATCTGTAAGTGATGAATCTGCATCTGTTCCTGATGGATTTGCAAGATGGCAAAAAACCAATGTTGAAAAACAATCTCAATCTGGTTTTAACTCTGTATTCATTGGTTTGGAAGCTGGCGATATTACTGCTAATCAACTACGAAGTGTTGCAGAAATCATCCGTGACTATTCTGCTGAAGGATTTGCTAGAAATGGATTCTCACAAAATATTGTAATTAGATATGTCCATGATGATGATCTAAAATCAATGTATTCCAGATTAATTGAAAATGGCCTTGCAAAAACTGGATCATTAACAATGGCCTCTGCAGTAGGCTGTTCTGGTACCACTTCATGTAATCTTGCACTCACAAATTCTCATAGATTGGCAAAAGAAGTACAAAGAAAATTCCTAGAACTTAATCTCGATGAAGATGCTGACTTGAAAGATTCCACTATCAAAATTAGTGGTTGTCCTAATTCATGTGGACAACATCAAATTGCAACTATTGGATTCTATGGAGGTGGTGGCAGACACGGTACTGATATGTTCCCTAATTACACCATGTCCTTAGGTGGTAAATTTGATGAAGATTCAATGCTTGGTCATCACACCGCTCGTGTCCCCGTAAAACGTGTAATTCCTGTGATTCTAAAAATTATTGAATTGTTTAAAGAAAATAAACAACCTGAAGATACTCTTGCCAAATGGATTGATAGAGTTGTTAAAGGAAACGAATCTTCGAAAATTACTGGAGTTGAAGATATTAAAAAAGAAATTGCACCTCTCATAGCTCCTCCAAAAGTTGAAGATGAACCAGACTTCTATATGGATTATGGAAGTGATACCAATTATCACACGGTAACTGGAAAAGGTGAATGTGCAGCATGATTGACTCTGATATGCCTATAATCAATTCAAAAACTCTTCGCGAAAAATTACAAGAGAATTCAATTCGAATTATTGATGTTAGACGAGATCAAGAATATCAGCAAGGACATATCACCAATGCTGTAAATCTTCCATTGGCTAAACTTCTTAATGATGATAGTCCTGAATCAATACAAAAAATTGCGCAAGATTTAGGAATTTCAAATGATACTCCTGTTGTAGTGTATGATGATACATTTGGTGCATTATCGTCTAGAGTAGTTTGGGCTTTACAATACATTGGACACAAAGATGTAAAATTATTAGATGTAACATTTTCTCAATGGAAAGATCTTGGATATGAAATTTCTACCGAAGTTCCTGAAATTGAACCTGCTACACATTCTGTAAAAATTAATCCTGAGATAATGGCTACTGCCGAATATCTTGAAAAAGTAAAAGAAAACAAAAATGTTGTAATTATTGATAATCGTGAACGACTAAATTATCTTGAACAGCATATCCCTGGTGCAATAAACATCCCTTACAGAACACTTGCAACAGATGGAAAAATTTTGAGAACAAAAGAAGGTATGAAGACCCTTCTAAAAAACAGAGGAATTTCTGAAGATGCTGAAATAATCACCTATTGTGGAAGCGTAGGCACCTTGTCTGGTTTGGCATATTATGCTCTAAAATCAATTGGAATTCCAAACGTCAAACTTTATGTTCACTCATTTAAGGAATGGAAAAGTCTTGAAAAACCAATTGATAAACAAGAAAATGCCAATTACTGGGATCTCTCAGCAGAGTGATATTATATGAAAGATATCAACGATGTAATGCCAAAGGTCCCAAATATGAAATGGGGTGCATTACTAAACAAAAAACCTACAAATAAAAAAATAGAAGAATTGAACAATTTACTTCCACATAATGGTCGTTGGCATACTGTCTATGAAGAAGATGATGTATCAATAATTGATGGAGTTCCAATTATCAAAAAAGAAAAAGATTCTATGACTTAATTTTGAGGAACGTTAGCTCTTAGTTTCTTTGTAACTGTAATTTCCATATTTTCAAATAATTCTAACATTTTCTTTTTATTGTCAATTAAGTAATCTTTACCTTTATCATCTAATCTAATTTTGAATAATCTTATATCCAATCTCTTTTAGACTCTTGACAGGTGTTGAAACTTTTCCAATTGTTTTTGGACCAAGCAAACCACGTTTCTTTGCACCAAGTTTGCTTGCAACATCTGGAACTAAATCATAAATTGGTATGATTTGATTGAATCCTTGTCTCTTTTCATTTTTTACAACAACGCCTTTCAAAATTAATTCATCTAATCCTTTGATTGTATCTTCTTTTCCAAGGAATGTAGTCCATACAATTGATCCAATTGTATGATATCCTTGTCTTAGTGACTCGATTAAAACAACTTCAATAATTCGTTTGAAACCTTCTTCTGATCTTACATTTACAAAGTCTTTGTCTTTAACAGCTTTTCTTGCATTTTTAACATCAATTTCAATTGAGCGTTTCAATGCCTCTAAAGAGTCTGGAACTTGATTTAGCATTGAAAGGTAACATCCTTTGTTATACCATGCCAT
>LUMG01000086.1_pt1 | contig 18954 bp, 20 predicted proteins | sample 729691 | NCBI WGS metagenome assembly LUMG01 (sample SAMN03860269, study PRJNA289734) | marine metagenome | biome: seawater column; feature: ocean; material: water; isolation source: Red Sea water column Station 34 - depth 50m | place: Saudi Arabia: Red Sea | collected 2011-10-15 | depth 50 m
CCATCTCTGGCTGCCCATCTCCGGACCACAATTTCTGCAAGGAGAGAGGAGTTTCCTCTGTCGTAACAGCACTGTGCACCAGCTCGCACTTGTAATTTTTAGAAGTTCGTACGAGTTATTTCAAGATATCTGAAAGATTAGGCGTTAAAGTAATCATCATCGTGACGTTCCCTTCGTGACTTTGCTCTAATTGAGTAAATTTTCTGCATCAAATTCACATAAATCTGATAGACAAACTTTACCTGAATGATTCTTGGCAAGATAAAGTTGGCAAATGATCTGGCATGAACTTCAGAAAATCTGTGATTTCTAACGATGATTGCTGATTTTCCAGTCTTATCTAAAATGCTTAATGTTTTTGGACTAAATGCAGTTTCAGTTTGATTTCCTGCTCCTAAAACCAATAATGCATGTTTTTCTTTTTTGAAATTTTTTAGTAGTTCTGTTATGATGTTTGAATCTGAATATACTTTTTCAAACTGTATCTTTGGTAATTCTAATTCAAACATTTTTTCATTTATCCTATTTACTATCTCTGTTTCTTCTTTAGGATCCTCAACTGCACCTCTAACTATGCGAATTTTTGAATCATCTTTTTTCTGAAAAGAGTTTGCAATTTCTAATCCTAAATCACTATGTCTTCCTTTATCATATGCAACTATGATGTTATTGATATCTTCTTCAAACGTCTTTCTTAGTCGTACACCTATAATATCACATGTTGTAAGTGAAAGTAATTTTCTGTTATTTTTCAAAAAATCAAAGTCAATCAACAATGTGTTAATGTCTTGTTCTTCAGTTGTCTGTAGAATTGCTTCTGTTGGATCATGCGCTAGTCTCACAAGATATCTATTTCTCAACGATCCTGTAATTTCTCTTTTGAACTCCTCAATGGCCTTCAAGCCTTTGTCTCCAATTCCATGTGTCAATGATAGTGGTGTTTGCCGTGGTACATTTACTACATCTAAAATTGTAATTTCACCATTTTTATCTTCTGCAATTGATTTTGCCATCTTGTACATTCTTTCTGCAGAACGTTTGTCAAAAACCATTAGAACTCTGTACTCTTTTCGTAACTTTGGACCTTGTGTAAACACTAATGGTGCATTGTGTTCTAATTCTTTTTTTGATGTGTAGAATTTGTAAATCACAAAACCTATGGCTATCCAAATTATTGCTATAAGCCAACTTTCTGGATGCGTAAATAATAGGTAAATTGACAATCCCATGGCTGTTAGAATGCCAATAATTGGGATTAATGGAAACAGTGGAGTTTTGAATCCATATTCCACAGTTGATGCATAAAGTCTTCTGATTGTAATTGATGCTAAATTTACTTGTGTAAATAAGAACAAGAACATTACACTTGCTGCAAATGCAATTGCTGTCAAATCCATAGATACTGCCAAAATTAACATGATTATTCCTGAAACAATTGTTGCCACAAATGGAGTACGATACCTTGGATGAATCTTACTGAATACATGTGGTAGGTTATACTGTGTTCCCATCGCAAAGCTAACTCTACTTGCAGCAAACGTTGTTGCGTTTAATGCTGAAAGTGTTGAGACTAGTCCTCCTGCCAATACGATTAATGCACCAAATGGAAGAAACTGGTCTGCTGCTTCTATAATTCCTAATTCGCCGAATCCACCAATAAATTCCCACGCGGGCATTCCAATTGCTGATTCGTTTAGTCCTCCAATGAACACAAATGTAAACAAAATGTAAACTGAGACCACAATTCCAAGGGAAATTAAAATTGCTCTGGGAATATTCCTTCTGGGATTCTTTATTTCATCCCCTGCTTGTGAAATTATCTCGTATCCTTCAAAAGCAATGAAAGTTAATCCCATTGCCAGTGCCAATCCTGCAACCCCGTGAGGAAGAAAGTCTGTATAATTGTCTGACCAGTTTGGATTTGCAAACATCATCGCAATTATTGCAGCTGTAATTAGAATTCCAATTATTGCAAGCTGTGTAAATGTGATTGCATTGCCAACTTTTCCCGTATCTGATGATCCTCTAACATTGACAAAAGTGAAAATAATTATTGCGATTGCGGCGAGAATTTTATCAATCGGTAATCCTACATCTTCGCCAATTACTCCTGATGTTTTTAGCAAATGAGCAAAAAATGAACCAAATGCAACTGCATAAAGACTTCCTGCTATTGTATGACCAAACCATGCCATCCATCCGCTTAGATATGCGTTCGGTCTGGGCAATCCTTCTCTAACCCACTTGTATCCACCTCCTGTGGCAGGAAATGCAGAACCTAACTCTGCATATGTCAAAGCCGTAAATACTGTAATAATTCCATTGAGCAAAAATGCTATCATTAATGCAGCACCTGCTTCTGCCATTCCTGGACCTACTAGGACAAAAATCGCACCTCCAATCATGGAGGCTACTCCAATCATTACTGAATCCTTTAGGGATAAACTTCGAACTAGTCCCGTATCTGATTTCTCAAATGCCATACACACACGACCAAATACGCATGAATAAAGCCTTATCTAAAAATTTGTTACAAACTACGTGCCTTTTACCATGTTGAATAATTGCCTTACAATCATCTTTGGATGATGTGTTGCAAGTTTGACCATTTTTGAGACTCCAAAATCTGCACGAATAAAATCTAAGAATTCATCAGCTGTTAACTCTTCGATTATGCTTAATTCTTTATCCCATTCTTCATCTGATAATCCTACCCATCTATTCTGGACTTTTACTGCTGAATTAATTTTGGATTCTATTGCCTTTTTCCATTCTTTCTCATATGCCATTAATGCTGTCTCATTCACGTTATCATTTCTAATTGCATCTGCGGCAACTCTTCCTGCAACTTCTCCAAATCTAATTGCATATCTTATTCCTTCTAAAACAAGTGGGTTTGCCTGACCTGCAGAATCTCCCACCAAAATTACATTATTGTATACTGTCTTTCGTGACAATCCTTCATTTGGTATCAAACCGTAATGGAACTCGATTTTCTCTATTTCTCCTAAATCTTTGATTGGACCTTTCTTGTTGTCAATTAACTCGTTTAATCTTACCGTTGGATCTACATCTGAATCTGGTTTTCCAATTCCGACTCCTATTCTTGCTGTGTTCTTTGATGTTGGAAATATCCATGCATAGCCTGCTGGAGAATACTCTTGTCCTACCATTAACCACCAATTATCATATTCTAATTTCTCTGTCTTAACTTCAAATTCTGCTCCAACTCCAAACTTTTTCCATTGTTTTACATATCCTAATTCTTTTGCAACGACTGATGCAAATCCACTTGCATCAATAACCACTTTACCATTAAACTGAACTTGCCTCTCCCCGGATTTTGCAATAACACCTGTACAATTTCCATTTGAATCCTGTAACACTTCTGAAACATTTCCGGAACTCTCTGCTCTACTTGCCAAAAATTTGTATGTCTTTCTTACATCCAAAACAGCTGCCTTTGCAATTTTATCTTCAATTAACACTGTATTTTTTGGAGAGCAAAAAGAGAATTTCTTTATTGGATTATAGCATTCTTCAGGTATTCCAAATTTTTTAATATCCGAAATCCATGTAACACCACTAGTTCTAACTGTCTCTGCAATTTCTTTCTCTTTTTCAATTAATGCTACTGTACAACCCTTTTCTGCAGCCATACGTGCTGCAGATGAACCTGCTGGTCCTCCTCCTACTACTATGACATCAAAATCTAATTTGTCCAATTACATATCTTAATCATCTGAATATTATAATCTAACAATCTCTCAATCATCTTTATCTTCATGTATTTTCAAATTAATTTATGGCTGAAACTGATCTTTTTGCATTTGCAATGTGGTCTGGAATAACTGCAGTCTTAATGATAATTACCGGATTTGTTTACCGAGGTTTCAAAAGGAAAAAGTCCAATGAAAACATTACATCTTGAAAAGAATGGTATTCGTGGACTATCAATCTCTGAAAGTTTTCAAAAAGAAGACACTCATTCTATTTTGGCAGGAGTTGTAATGTCTAATGAATTCTTAATTGATGGATTTGTTTTTGAAAATGCAACTCTGAAAGGAGATGATATCACTGAAAAAATACTAACAATGTATGACAAGTTAAATCGAGATGATATATCATATCTGCTCTTACCTGGAACAATTCTTTCACTGTATAACATTGTAGATATTGATCAAATCTTTGAACAGTTACAAATTCCTATCATTGCAGCTAATTCAAAAGACTCCTCAGGTTTACATGATACATTAAAACATCATTTTCCAAATAACTTTGAAAACAAAATTAAACAATATGAAAAACTTGGTTCTCGTCAAATAATTCAATTGGATTCGAAAAATGAAATTTTTCTTAGAATGAGAGGATGTACTGTTGAACATTGTAAAACTCTTTTAGAAAAGATTACCTTGCAAGGCTCTATACCTGAACCATTACGCGTTTCTCAAACTCTTGCAAAAACTATTCTTAAAACAAATAATTCATAGTGATATCTCTTTCATTTTATGCAAGTTTTCTGGGTCGGGTTCTGAAATTGCAGCAATAAGTGCTTTAGTATAGGAATTTTCTGGATTTAACAACACTTTGTTAATTGGTCCTGCTTCCATCACTTTTCCTAAATTCAAAATTACAATATTGTCTGCAAAGTGTTTTGCAGTAGCTAAATCATGTGTAATGTATATCATGGAAATTTCATTCTTCGTTTGAATTTCTTTCATTAATTCCAAAATTTCTGCACGAATTGAAACGTCTAACATGGAGACAGGCTCATCAGCAATAATAATTTCTGGTTTTACAACTATTGCTCTTGCAATAACCACTCTTTGTCTCTGTCCTCCTGATAACATGTGAGGATGTTTTTTTGCAATTTCTTCTGCAGGCTCTAATTTCACCATGCGTAATGTCTCCAGGACTCTTTCTTGTCTCTCTTCTTTTGTTCCTATACTGTGAATTTCTAATGGCTCATTTACAATATCTTGTATAGTCATTCTTGGATTGATTGAATCATAAGGATCTTGATACACCATCTGGCATTTCATTCTAAATTTTTTTAATTCCTCTGAATTACTTTTTATCTCTTGATTCTTGTAAAAAATTTTTCCAGAGTTTGGTTCTATTGCTCTTAAAATTAATTTTGCAATTGTAGATTTACCTGAACCTGATTGTCCGGCAATGGCTAAAATCTCTCCATGATTTAATGAAAAATTTACTTTATTTGCTGCAATAACTTCATTTGAATCTGATGAAAACAAATTTTTCTTCTGAAATTTTTTAGTTAAATCTTCAATTCTGAGAATTTCACTCATAATTGGTATTATATTCTCCTGTGATAAGAAATTTATGCAAAATAAAAATTGCCAAAATATGACTACTGAATCAAAACAGGAATTATTAGGATATCAGTCATACTCAATACAAAAAAATCTGAAATATTTCAAACCTACAAAAACTACTACTACTGCGACATTTGCTGAAGAAATACGCAATACATTACAATTTGCAAAAAAATCTATCAGCCCTAAATTTTTCTATGATGAGTCTGGCTCCAAATTATTTGATGAAATATGTTTACTACCTGAATATTATCCATACAATGCTGAAACTGAAATATTGAATAAAATAGAACAAAAACTTCTTCCATATCTATCTGAAGAATTTCATTTAGTTGAACTAGGAAGTGGTTCATCAGTAAAGACTCGCATTTTAATTGATGTTTTATTAAAATCTCAAAAACATTTACAATATTTTCCAATTGATATTTCTGAAATTTTAGATCAAAGTGCAAAAAACCTCTGTAACGATTATCCTAATCTTACTGTAACTGGTGTTGTTGATACTTTTGAAAATGGTCTTGATTTCATTGAAAATTATGACGATAAACCAAATCTAATAACATTTCTTGGTTCAAGTTTTGGAAATTTTGAAAAATCTGCAGGAATAACATTTCTTAAGAAAATTTCCAGTTTGATGAAATCTAGTGATTTGTTTCTTATTGGTCTTGACCTAAAAAAGGATCAAAAAATTCTTCATAATGCGTATAATGACACTCAAAATACCACTGCAAAATTCAATCTTAACGTTTTAAAAAGAATTAACGATGAATTGGGAGGTAATTTCGATCTAGAACAATTCAAACATCATGCCATATACAATGAAGAACAGGGTCGAATTGAAATGTACCTCCGCTCCTTATCTGAACAATCAATAGTCATCCCAAAATCTGATCTATCGATTAATCTATCAAAAGATGAATTAATCCATACTGAAAACTCTCATAAATTTTCACTTGACCAAATTGAATCCTTGTTAAAACAATCAAATTTTGAAAAACTTGAGATGTGGTTTGATTCTAGAAATTATTTTGCACTAGTATTGGCAAAAAAACTCTAAACATCACTTGCACATCTGAATCCCGAAATTAACCATCTTTCATCTAATCTGAAAAAATTTCTATATGATCCTCTGATTGATTTTGCTGGTGTTCCAAATGAACCTCCACGTAATACTTTTTGATTTGTAAACCATTTGTCATTATATTCATCAAATCCACTTTTGAATCCTGGATATCCCACAAATTCTGAAGATGTCCATTCCCATACATCTCCGATCATCTGATAACATCCATAACTACTCTTTCCTTTTTCATTACTTCCTATTTGATTACAATTCCAAATATTTGACTCTAACAAGTTTGCATGTTCTTTTGTTGGTTTCTCATTTCCCCATGGAAATTCTGTTTTAATCTTTTTTTCATCATTCCATAGTGCTGCTTTTTCCCATTCTCCTTCTGTTGGTAATCTTTTATCTGCCCATTTACAATAGGCTGCTGCTTCATAGAAGCTAACATGGCATACTGGTTCATGTGGATTTATCTTTCTCTTACCTGCAAAATCCTTGGTAATCCATTCTCCATCTTCTTTTTCCCAGTACATTGGTGCAATCCATTCGTTTTTCTTGACCGCATCCCATCCATCGGAAAGCCAAAATGAATAATCTTCATAACCTCCTTCACTCATAAATTCCAAATACTCTTCATTACTGACCAATAAGTTATCAATCTGAAAATCATTTAGGTATGTCTTATGTTCTGGAAGTTCAATATCATAACAGTAATCTTTTCCAGAATATCCCATAGTGTATAATCCTCCTTTGATACTGATTGCTTTTTTTTCAATATTTGAGGATGTTTGTGATTGATTTCTCTTCACTGGTCTATATTGTTCTCCTAACAGATGTTGCAAATCATAAACCAATAGTTCCTGATGCTGGCATTCGTGATGTATTGCCATCGTAAAAAGGTACAAAGCATTATCCTCTAGTGGATTTTTTATTACTTCTCTAACTCTATCTGTAATTTTATCAAAATATTCTAAAATTTCATCTACTGTTGGTCTAGACAATATTCCTCTTTTGGATTTATCATGTGGCTTTCCAAATTGATTATAATACGAATTTAGATATTCTGATAATTCATCTGAATAAAATTCATAATCTTTCTGTGTTTTACTTAAGACAATTTCGTTTAACCAACTTACATGTCCTAAATGCCATTTTGGCGGACTCATAAACACGGCAGTTTGTACACCAAAATCATCTCTTTCTAAATTTTTGACTAACTGTAAGGTTGTATTTCTTGTTTCATTAAATGAGTCTAACAGTGAATTCTGTGTCTGCGGTTCAAGTGTCATGTAATTCTTGAATTTTCAGATTATATTTGGTTTTTGCAATTATTCTTTCATTACGCAGCATGTTGCATTGTTTATGTTGCGCATAGCCCACCAAATTGAAAATGTTAATGCGGCAATTGATATTAATTTTAATTCTAATCCTTGCAAAGGGAATATTGCTAACCCTCCGACAATTCCTAAAACCGCTGATAATGATGTTGTACATGCGGGGCATCCTGGTGTAAATGCTGTCAATGCACCTCCTAAAACTGCACTTGCACCACTTTTTTTCATATTTTTGTCTCTTTGTGTTTTAATGTTGTATGCAACTAATGCGATATTAATTCCTGCAAGAATTGCTACTATTACTGTTAATGTTATAGATGCTGCAATGTAGAGTGGTAAAATCTCCATCTCTGTTGAAAGATGAGCAAATGTCATTTCTAGTGTTAGAAAATAATACAACACTCCTAGTGTAAGACCTGAAATTATGCCAATCATTCCAAATGTTCTTTGTTTTAAAATATCTTTGATTGTTAATTTTAACATCATACGATTACTACCTTCCAAAAACTAATAAAATTTAGTATCCTCTTGCAAATAGTGGCCTAATTACACTTTGATCTGAACATTTTATGCATTTTGAACTTGTATCACTAGAACCCTCTGGAATTACTCTTACATCTGCGCTAGTCTCTTCTTTAATTTCCTCTTCACATTTAGGATTATCACAAATTGGTGCTTTGATCAGTCTTCCTTTTTCAAGTTCTGTTTTAAACTCTTCATAACTATTCACTTCAACTGTTTTATCATCTAGAATTTTCTTAGCATCTGCGAACATATCATTATGAATTTTCTCTAATTCTGAGACTACTCTATCTACCAAACCTGTAATTTCTTGATCATCTTTTTGACGATTATGCCTTCTGGCAAATGTTACTTGATTTTTTTCTAAATCCTTTGGACCAATCTCAATCCTTAACGGAATGCCTTTCATTTCCCAATCATTAAATTTGAAACCTGGCGTGAGCTGTTCTCTATTATCTACTTGGACTCTGATCTTTACTTGTTTTAACTTCTCTTCGATTTCTTGTGACACTTTCTGAATTTTTTCTTTGTCTTCATCTGAATAGTAAATTGGAATAATGATTACTTGAATTGGAGCTACTTTTGGAGGTAAAACTAATCCTTTATCATCTCCATGAACCATGATCATGCCGCCTATCAGTCTCCATGAAACGCCCCATGATGTCTGCCATGCATAACTTTCAACATTTTCTTTATCTGCAAACTTGACATCAAATGGTTTTGAGAAATTCTGTCCTAGGAAATGCGATGTTCCCATTTGTAGTGCTTTTCCATCCGGCATCAATGATTCCATGGTTAATGTATAGACTGCTCCTACAAACTTCTCTTTTTCTGATTTCTTTCCTGTAATTACAGGAATTGCTAACTCTTCTTCAACTGTTTTTTTATACAAATCTAAAATGTCTGTTACTTCTGTTTCTGCCTCCTCTTTACCCACATGGACTGTATGACCTTCTTGCCACAGAAATTCAGATGTTCGTAAAAATGGTTTTGTTGCCTTTATTTCGGCTCGTAAGGCAGTATTCCAGAAATTTATCTTTAATGGTAAATCTCTCCAACTTCTAATCCATTTTGAAAATAATGTATATGCCAAAGTTTCCGATGTTGGCCTTAATGCCAGTCTGTCCCCTATTTCACTATCTCCTGACTTTGTAACCCAAAAAACTTCCGGATTGAATCCTGCAAAATGATCTTTTTCTTTACCAAGCAATGACTCTGGAATTAAAATTGGCAAAAATCCGTTTCTATGACCTGTAGCAGCAAATTTTTCATCTAGTGATGATTTTAATGACTCCCAAATTGAATATCCATCTGGTCTAAGAACAATCAATCCTTTGACTGGCGCATAATCTACTAACTCTGATTTAATGACTGTTTGAGTATACCATTCGCTAAAATCCTCAGATTTTTTTACAGTTATCCCAATCTCTTTTCCCATTTGAATTGACATGAATACTGTAATTATTTAGTCTTGTTTCTGGCACTACTAAAAACTAGAATTATATTGAAAATGCCAAATCAGAACCAATATGGTAAAACAAGACCTTCTCGAGGTTGTTGAAAAAATCATTTCAGTTGACTCTCAAATGAGATTTGCTTCCATAATTGATCTGAAAGGCAATATTGTTGAGGGCATCATGAAAACTGGAAAAACATCTCTTGAATCCCAGCGACAGGAAGAACACTTTTGTAAACAGGTATCTCAAAGACGTAAAATGAGAAAAGAATTTGATCGTCCTTTGGGCAAGGTCAGATATGTTCATGTAGAACGTGAAAAAGTTACTCAGTTTGTAATCTATACTTCAAGAAAGACTATCTTCTTTACAATGGAGCCTGAACTAACAATACAACGAAAGATGAAAATTGTTAATAGAATTAAGAGAATAACTTCTAATCTTTGAGTTTATCGCCTTTACACAACACATTTCCCATAACTCTACTCTGAAAGTTTGGACAAACAAAACATTGAATGAAATGAATCTCTTCTTTGAATACTGGGCATTCCACATATTCTTGTTTCATTCTCTTTAACATTTTTGGGCTGACTCCTTTTAGTTTGAGTTTACCTTTTTCGTCCATCATCCCTCCTTCTTTTAGAATCTCCTTGACACTATCTGGGATTTTTTGGCGTCCTTCTCTTTCTTTAACCTCTACTTCGTACTTATGTTCTAATTCGTCAACCATACCCATTACTCTCTGAGGGCTGATTTATTACTAGCTATTGACATTCCGATCACTTTGTTTCAACTTTTATATGATGATTTTTTTGTCTCAAAATAGAAAACAATTGTTGGCAATTTTTGATGTAGAAGGCGTACTATACGATGCAGAATATCTTCCAATTTTAGCTGAAAAAATTAACAAAGAAGATGAAATCTGGGAGATAACAAAGAAAGGAATTCAAGGTTCAATTAACTGGGAAGAAGGTTTGACGAAACGAGTTGAACTATTGAGAGGAATCGATTTTGAAACATGCAAAGAAGTTGCCGATTCTCTACCTATAATGACCGGTGCACGGGAAGCTTGCAAAACTCTCAAAGACGCAGGATGGAAAGTAATGGCTGTCTCTGGTGGATTTACTATAATGACTGATAGATTAAAAGAAGAACTAAACCTTGATCATGTCTATACAAACGAATTACTTTTCAAAGATGGAAAACTTGATGGTGTAAAAATCAATGTTGATTCAGATAAGGCAAAGTCTGCTAGAGTTAAAATCGAAGAATGGAATGTTCCTAAAGAAGAAATTGTTGTTATAGTTGACGGTGCAAATGACATAAAATTATTTGATATATCTAATCTTGGCATAGCTTATCGTGCTCAAGATGTGGTTAAGGATCTTGCAACCACGACCCTAGATGAAAAGGATCTTAGAAAAATCATACCTATAATCAATAAACATTATTCAATTGAACTTCCAGTTCCTATCTCCTCTTAGAGAAAATTCAATTATAAGAAAATTTACTGACTACTGATGAGTCTGCAAATAATTCCAATTCACTTAAAAAATGACATTCAGCCTAAAGATGATCTTACTGATCAATTATTATCTTCATCTAAAACAAGCTTAGAAAATGGTGATGTACTGGTAATTTCTCAAAAAGTTGTTTCAAAACACGAAGGACGTGTTATAAATTTGGAATCAGTTATTCCTTCTGAATTATCTATTGGTATTGCTTCTGCATATGATAAAGATCCTAAACTAGTTGAAGTAATATTGTCTGAATCTGAAAGAATTGTTCGAATGGAACATGGTGTAATCATTGTACAAACTAAACATGGGTTTATCTGTGCAAATGCCGGAATTGATGAAAGTAATGTGGAGAATGGATATGCTACATTACTTCCAAAGGATTCAGACGAATCTGCTCAAAAAATAAGAAAACAAATCATGCAACAAACTGGGAAAAAAATCGCAGTATTAATCTCTGATACTTTTGGTCGTCCATTCCGAATGGGTCAAACTGATCATGCTATAGGTATCTCTGGCATGGATGCCATTTTGCATTATGAAGGAACTCCTGATACTTTTGGAAAGATTTTACGAGTCACCGCAACTGCTGTATCTGATGAATTATGTTCTGCAGCAGAACTTGTTATGGGAAAAACAAAAAAATGCCCTGCAGCAATTATCAAAAATTTTGAATTCAAAGAAAATACTGGAAAAATACATGACATCATACGTGCTGAAGATGAAGACCTATTCAGATAAATTATAAATAAAATCTCATAAAATTGATACAAATGCTTCGCACTGAACTCCACTGTCACAACATTTACTCAAATGGACATGTGGGTGAATTAGAACCTCCCTGTGATTGTAATGTAACTATTAGTGAACAGTTGCAAAAATCCCTAGATTCTAAACTCGACGTATTATTTGTCACAAATCATAACACGCTAGATGGGTTCAGTCAAATGACTGATTATAAAAACAACCATGAAAAATTCTCAAATCTGGAAATCTTTCCTGCTGAAGAAATTACTACAGACAAAGAAGCACATGTTTTGGTGTATGGGTTACAAGAAGAAATCAAACCACACCAAACAATTGATGAAATTATTGATGCAGCAAAATCCCAAGATGCTGTTACCATCGCACCTCATCCGTTCAGTCTTATTGATGCTCTACGTGATGATTCTCTAAAATGTGATCTTTTTGAAGTCTTTAACAGCTCAAATATTGATATCTATTCAAATAAGAAGGCTGAAATCTTTGCAAAAGAACACAATCTGTTCACGATTGCTGGAAGTGACTCCCACATTGCATCTACCATAGGAAGATGTACAAATTTGATTGATTCTGAAAATAACCTTGATGATATCCTATATGCAATGAAAAAAGGTAAAATTTCCATTGAGAAAATGGAGTATGTTAAACGACGTGAAGTCTTAGAGCACATTCAATACAAAATTGAAAATTCTAAAGAATACATTGATCAGTACGTAAAGGAATTTTATCCTAAATACCTTCGAGTCTTTAATCAAATGTACAAATTATACATGTTTACACGAAAATCCTTCATTTGGGATATTGCATTCAAACTAGCAATTTTTGGACTCAGAAGAATTTCATATAAGATTAATTTTGAAGGATATGATCCGTATGCATTTCGAACTAGAGACATTCCTACAATAACCAAAATGATATTTTGAAATTGTAGGCAGAGCTAAAAAGAACTAGATTTTAATATAGAGTTTGTAATTTTTGGTTAGGTAACAAAATGTCTGAACCAGAAAAAACTCTTGATGTACGTGGACTATACTGTCCCTCTCCTGCAATGCAAACTGTCGTGGAGCTTTCCAAAATGCAGGTAGGTCAAACACTCCTTGTTTTAGCAGATGATCCTGCTGCTGAAGATGATATTTCTGATTTATGTAGAACTCGTGGTCATGAACTTGTAGAGTTAAAAAAGAATGGAACTGACTTGGAATTTACCATAAAGAAAATAAAATAATCTTAATTTTGCTCTGACAAATATTTGTCAACATCTATTGCTGACATACAGCCAAATCCTGCTGCGGTAACTGCTTGTCTATATCTGTGGTCATGAACATCTCCTGCGGTAAATACTCCTTTTACACTTGTTTCTGTATTTTCTTTTTGAATGATGTATCCGTTTTCATCCATCTCTAATTGATTTTTAAATAATTCTGTATTTGGTTCATGTCCTATTGCTACAAAGACTCCGCCCATGTCGAGTGTTTTGTTTTCGCCCGTTTTGGTATCTTTAAGAACTATTTGCTGTACTTTTTGATCACCTTTGATATCTTCAATTTCACTGTTCCAATGAACTTGTATGTTTTCATTGTTTAATGCACGTTCCTGCATAATCTTACTTGCTCTGAAAGTATCACGTCTATGTATGATGTGAACTTTTGATGCAAATTTTGTTAAAAATGTGGCCTCCTCCATACAAGAATCTCCGCCTCCAACTACTGCGATATCTTGATTTCTAAAGAATGCCCCATCACATGTTGCACAATATGAAACTCCTTTTCCACTGAATGTCTGCTCACCTTCAATTCCAATCTTTCTTGGTGTTGCTCCTGTACAAACTATCACAGCTTTTGCCTCATATTCTTCTGAACCTGTTAAAACTTTGAATGGTTTATTTCTAAAATCTACATTTACAACGACATCGTCAATTATTGTTGTATTCATTCTCTCTGCTTGTTTTCTCATTGTTAACATCAAGTCTGGGCCCATTATCCCTTCGTCAAACCCTGGATAATTCTCTACATCAGTAGTGTTCATTAATTGTCCTCCTGGAAGTAATCCTGAAATTATTAGTGTGTCATGTCTTGCTCTTGAACAATAAATTCCTGCAGTGTATCCAGCTGGCCCTGCCCCAATTATTATAACATCATATGATGTCTTTGATTTTTTTGGAAAATCAGGTGTTTTTGGATCATCGCCTGACCCTTTACTTTCCATAACTAATGAGCTATCATCACTTGACATCATAATTTTTCAAATTACAATTACAATTTAAATCAATTTAGATTCTTTAAGATCTCACTGTGTTTTTTACATAGACTGTTTATTTCAATTTGTGAGAATAAAAGATCCTTCTGCCAATGAGCATTATTCAGTTTGCATTGAATATCTTCACAAAACGATTCTCCTGTTATATTGTAAAAAATGACTTGTAAAAGATACCCTTCAACAATTCTAGTCAGTCTTTTATCATTATAATCTAAAAATTTGCCTTTGTACTTTTCTTTAGTAGATTCTATTCCCAATCCTTGTGCTTTTAGTGCCATTGCTTCGAAATAATATTCTCTTGGCTTTGCAGGTGCCTCGATTATCCCTGTTGTAGAAATTATTGCTGGATTTGCACAAATCACTGCTCTTGCATGGTATCTACCATCATTATCATCAAATGTGCATGTGAGACGATTTGTCATGATTATGTGCAGCGTTTGTTCATCTTTGTTTAGATATCGAAGAATCTTTTGCAATTCAAATCCGTCATACATGAAAACCTGAGAAATTTCATCTGCATTTTCTACTTTGATTGTTGATTCCATCAATGAAGAGTCATTTGACACTTTCTTCTCAAACTCAAACTCGCTTTCGTTGTAATCGTACCTAGTAAATGAATTCTTAATGTCTTTAATTCTAATAGATGATACGCTTCTAACTTGTTCTTCATTGAATTGGCTGAAAACATTCTCTGCTATCTGTACCCTGAGTGGAAATTTTTCTTCTAGAAAGTCTCTTAATTGTATAATATTGATTTCTGAAACTGCAGGTTCTTTGTATAATATTATCTTTTTAAATTTCAAATAGATTATTTTGGAATTTTACTTTCAAATTCTTTAAGCTTTTGATCAGTAACTTCTGCTGCTCTTTTACCTGAGTATAACATTGAGCCAAATGTTGGACCCATTCTTGCCAATCCGTGTGTCTCTGTAACTGACATTCCTGCTGCAACTAATCCTGGGAAAACTTCTCCAGTTTTATGCACTACGTGTTCTTCTCCATCTTCTACCCACATTGGATTCATTCCTTTCCATTCGACAAGTTGTCTATCAACTAATCTCTTTACTGCCACAGAGTCGTGACCTGATGCATCTATGATCATCTTTGCTTCTAATGCTACTGGATCTACACATGTAATGTTTCTAGGCAATGCTGAAACTGGCATCCAATTTACAACAATTCCTGCAACTCTTCCATGTCTCATTACCAAATCATCAAATTTTGTTAAATTCAAGAATTTTACTCCTGCATCACATGCTCCTGCAATTAGTTTTGAAACTGCATGTGGTCCTGGTGTTAAATACAATCCCTCCCCAACTTTTTTGTATGGAACACCTAACTCGTCCCAAATTTTCTGTGCTGGTGCACGAACTGTAACTGGATTCATCATATAACCTCCTAACCAGTAACCTCCGCCTAGATAGTTATTTTGTTCAATGACTAGTACTTTGTAACCCATTAATGATAATTCTCGTGATGCAGTTAGACCTGCTGGTCCTGCTCCAATTACAATAACATCACTTTCTGCTCTATCTTGTAAAACTCCGTAAAATTCTTCTGCAATTGCTCTTGTAATTTCGACTTCTTTTGCATCTGCAAAAATCTTGTCTGGTCTTTGTTCATTAACTGATTCTTGCATGATTTTTTGCACTCTCAAAGTCATTAATAGCTTTTGCTTATGAAATTAGGTTATACTAACATCAACCGGCAAAAATGTCTGCATAGTTTACTTGATTTGTATAACTTGCCCATATCAAAAACTTATAACCACTCTGCGATCAAAATTGTATAGATGGCACAACAACTAAGACCATCAAAACCGGCTGATAAAAAGCCCAAGATTGATTGGTCCAGAAGACAAGAAGCAGAACACTTTGCTGAAACCGTAAAGCTATTCCGACAAGGCAAAGTTGACCCTGACATGTTCCGTAGATTCCGTTTACAAAATGGTGCTTATGGAACCCGCATGACTGATGATTATGCAATGGTTAGAATCAAAGTTCCTGCAGGACAAGTTTATCCATATCAATTAGAAAAAATTGCTCAACTCAGTGAGATGTACTCGATTGGCAGTGCACATTTTTCAACTCGTGAAAATATTCAATTACATTGGGTTGTTCTTGAAGATGTTTCTGAAATAATGCAGTCTCTTTCTGACGTTGGAATGACTTCTCGTGAAGCATGTGGTAACACCGTTAGAAATGTAATGTGTAGTCCGTTATCTGGTGTATGTAAAGATGAGATATTTGATGCAACTCCCTATGCAATGGCAATTGCAAAATTCATGCTAAGAAATCCAATTTGTCAAGGCCTCCCACGTAAATTCAAATTTAATTTTACATGCTGTGAAAAACACGGAATGATACGCATTGTTGATGTGGGTCTTTTACCTCAAATTCAAGAAATTGATGGTGAGAAAAGAAAAGGATTCAAAATTTTCTTAGGTGGTGGATTAGGAAACCGTTCGTTCATAGGTCATCAATTAGAAGATTTTACTCCTGTTGAAGATTTACTGTACACATCTATGGCTGTCATAAGAATTTTTGATAGATTAGGCGATCGAAAAAATCTTGTACGAAATAGAATGCGTTATTTGGTAAATGATATGGGCTGGGAAAAATTCCAAAATCTTGTATTAAAAGAACGTGCAATTGTAAAGGCAACGCAATCTGTTATCGTAAAACTCAATGTAGATGAAACTGCAAATGAAATTCGAAGACCAATTTCTGTTAGTGATGATGTTGCTTCAATTCCTGATGGATTTGCCAGATGGCAAAAAACTAATGTAGAAAAACAGTCTCAAGATGGCTTCAATTCGGTATTCATAGGACTTGAATCTGGAGACATAACTGCAAATCAATTGAGAAGTGTAGCTGAAATAATCCGTGATTATTCTGCAGAAGGATTTGCTAGAAATGGATTTTCGCAAAATATTGTTATTAGATATGTTCATGATGATGACTTGAAATCATTGTATTCAAAATTACTTGAATCTGGCCTTGCAAAAACAGGTTCCCTAACAATGGCCTCTGCTGTTGGCTGTTCTGGAACCACTTCTTGTAATCTGGCTTTGACCAACTCCCATAGGTTGGCAAAAGAGGTACAACGAAAATTCTTAGAATTAAAACTAGATGAAGATGATGATCTAAGAGATTCAACTGTGAAAATTAGTGGCTGTCCAAACTCTGATTTGATCAAGGTTCCATGCTTGGTCATCACACAGCACGTGTTCCTGTAAAACGTGTAATTCCTGTAATCTTGAAAATTATTGAATTATTCAAAGAAAACAAACAATCAGACGATACTTTGGCAAAATGGATTGATAGAATAGTTAATGGAAACGAATCATCAAAAGTCTCTTCTGTAGAAGATATCAAAAAAGAAATCAGTTCTCTTTTGATTCCACCTAAAGTTGAGGATGAACCTGAATTTTACATGGATTATGGAAGTGACACTAACTATCACACTATAACTGGAAAAGGTGAATGTGCTGCATGACTGACTCTGACATGCCTGTGATTGACTCAAAAACACTACGTCAAAAAATCAAAGAAAACTCAATTAGACTTGTTGATGTTCGACGAGAACAAGAATATCAACAAGGTCATATTACAAATGCAATTAATCTTCCTCTAGCAAAACTTCTTGCTGATGATAGTGCTGAAGCAATTCAAAAAATTGCACAAGATTTAGGAATATCCGATGACACTTCGGTTGTTGTCTATGATGACACTTTTGGTGCATTGTCATCTAGAGTTGTCTGGGCATTACAATACATTGGACACAAAGATGCAAAATTACTTGATGTGACATTTTCTCAATGGAAATCTCTTGGATATGAAATATCTACTGAGGTACCTGAAATAGAATCTGCAATTCATTCCATTAACATTAATCCTGATATTATGGCAACTGCTGAATATCTTGAAAAAGCAAAAGAAAACAAAAATGTTGTAATTATTGATAATCGTGAAAGATTGAATTATCTTGAACAACACATTCCCGGTGCAATAAACATACCATACCGAACTTTGGCCTCTGATGACAAAATTTTGAGAACAAAAGAAGGTATGAAAAACCTGCTAAAAAATCGAGGAATCTCTGAAGATGCTGAAATTATAACTTATTGTGGAAGTGTAGGCACACTTTCTGGTCTTGCATACTATGCCATGAAATCTGTTGGATTACCAAATGTCAAACTATACGTTCATTCCTTTAAAGAATGGAAAAATCTTGAAAAACCAATCGATAAACAAGAAAATGCAAATTACTGGGATTTATCTGCTGAGTGATATCTATGAAAGACATCAATGAGATAATGCCAAAAGTTCCTAACATGAAATGGGGTGCATTACTAAACAAGAAACCAACTAACAAAAAAATTGAAGAATTAAACAATCTCCTGCCTCATAATGGCAGATGGCATACAGTCTACGAAGAAGATGATGTTTCAATAATTGATGGAATTCCAATCATAAAAAAAGAAAAAGACTCTATGACTTAATTTTGTGCTACGTTTGCTCTTAACTTCTTTGTTACTTGAATCTCAATTGTTTCAAAGAATTCTAACATTTTCTTTTTGTTATCTATAAGATAGTCCACTCCCTTATCTTCTAATCTTATTTTGAATAATCTAATCTCTCTATGTTCTTCTAAAAACTCATCAATCATTTGCTGACCACATTTTGCAGGGTTGATGTACACATC
>LUMG01000207.1_pt1 | contig 18575 bp, 16 predicted proteins | sample 729691 | NCBI WGS metagenome assembly LUMG01 (sample SAMN03860269, study PRJNA289734) | marine metagenome | biome: seawater column; feature: ocean; material: water; isolation source: Red Sea water column Station 34 - depth 50m | place: Saudi Arabia: Red Sea | collected 2011-10-15 | depth 50 m
GAAAATGGGTATAATTCTATTTTAAAATCAATCAAAAATCTAGTTCAAGAATTAATTGACGAATCAAATGACCAAGTCTCTATAGGTATTTGTACACCTGGTGCATTATCCACTGATTCGGGTTTAATCAAAAATAGTAACACACAATGTCTTATTGGTCAGGATCTGCAAAATGATTTGAAAAATATTTTGCATTATGATATATCTATTGAAAATGATGCTAATTGTTTTGCATTAGCAGAGGCAAAACTTGGTGCTGGTAAAAACTCCAATCTTGTTTTTGGAGTAATAATGGGTACTGGTGTTGGCGGTGGTATAATCATTGATGATAAAATCTACCATGGAAGAACAAACATCGCTGGGGAATGGGGTCATCATTGTTTACATCCCAATGGAAACACTTGTTATTGTGGGAACCAAGGATGTGTTGAGACTTACATCAGTGGTCCTGCATTAGAGAAAAAATGGAATGAATTGTCTAATGAAAATCACTCTTTGCCAGAAATCATACAAAATTCAAATCATCTCAATTTTTCTACATGGAAAAAATCATTTCTTGATGATTTTGGTCTATCTCTTGCAAATGTCATAGATATCTTAGATCCCGATATCATAGTTCTTGGCGGTGGTGTATCTAACATTGATTTTCTATATGATGAGGGAAAAAATTCTGTTTATGAGAAAGTATTCAGTGATGTTGTTGATACTCCGATTGTAAAAAATGAACTTGGCGATTCCGCAGGAGTTTTTGGTGCTTGTATGTTATGATTATTGTGGTTCGATTGTAGCAGGCGGCTTACTTGAGATTACATAAGAAACCCACGTCACTTCTTCAATTTCATTAGTAATTCTGTTACTTATTTTCTCTAAGACTCCATTTGGAAGTCTAGTCCAATCTGCAGTCATTGCATCAATTGAATCAACAACTCTAACTGTAACAATTCTTCCATATTTTCTCTCATCACCAACAACTCCTACTGCTTTATCGTCTCCAACTGCTGCATATGCTTGCCAGACTTTATCATAAACTCCTGCATCCCATAACTCTTCTTCAACAATTTTACTTGCTTTTCTACAAATTGCTAGCTTTGACGGAGTAATATCACCAATAATTCTCACAGATAATCCTGGTCCTGGGAATGGATGTCTTTTCAATAATTTCTCAGGAACGCCCAATATTCTTGCAACATCTCTCACTTCATCCTTATACAATTCTCTTAATGGTTCTAAAATTTTGAGATTTAACCAGTCAGGTAATCCGCCAACGTTGTGGTGAGATTTAATCACTGCTGCAGGTCCTTTTGATACTCCACTTTCAATTACATCTGGATACAATGTACCTTGTGCTAACCATTTGAATGGACCTTTTTGTTTTGCAAAGTCTGTAAACACCTGAATAAACTCTTCTCCTACAATTTTTCTTTTCTGTTCAGGATCTGTAACTCCTTTTAGTTTAGAAAGGAACTGTTCACTTGCATCTATCCTATGGAAATTTAACTCAAAATTATTCTTGAACATGTCTTCAATCTCCTCAGATTCATTTAATCTTAGTAAACCATTATCTACAAACACCCCCGTTAGCCTACTGCCTATTGCTTTGTGAATTAATAATGCTGCAACTGTAGAGTCAATACCTCCACTCACTCCACATAAAACATTTCCATCAATTTCTGAGATTTCTTTCACTGTTTTTTCTACAAATCCTTCCATTGTCCATTCCTGTTTTGCTTTACAAACATTAAGAACAAAATTTTTCAAAATATCTGTACCACGTTCAGTATGTACCACCTCTGGATGAAACTGAATCCCAAAAACTGTTCTGTCCGTATTTGCTATAGCCGCAGCATGTGAATTTTCTGTGTGTCCAATAACTTCAAAATTTGATGGAATTTCTTCTGCTTCATCCCCATGACTCATCCATGCACGTATAGATTCTCCAATTCCATCTAAAAGTGCTGAATTCTTGTCCATAGATAGTAGAGATGAACCATATTCTTTGTTTGCTCTTTTTACTTTGCCTCCAAAGTTATTTACAATTAATTGATGTCCATAACAAATACCTAATAATGGCAAATCAAAGTTGAACAATTCTTCATCTGGCTTTGGTGCATCATCGTTATAGACACTAGATGGGCCTCCTGAAAAAATAATTCCTTTTGGATTCATCTTCTTTAACTCTTCGGGAGATATGTCATACGGAACTAATTCTGCATATACTGAAAATTCTCTTATTCTTCTACAGATTAAATGACTATACTGAGAACCAAAATCTAAAACAATTATTTTTTCCATTTTACTATTTCACTGAATTTTCTAACATTCTTGTAAGTGACCATGTTGCAGTATTGATTATCTCATCTAATCTTTCTTTTTGTCTGTAATTCTTAATTATTATCTCTCTAATTGATGGACCATTCTTGTTGATAATACAATCAATGACTGATCCTTCGTCTATCTTGCCATCTTTTACATCTACATTGTCTGTCTTTTTCATCTCCCCGATAATTCTCTCAATGAAAAATGATCTTAATGGTGGAATTTCATCAGTTAGTCCAATTCCGTCATTTAGTATTATGGAAACCTGCTCCGGTGTAACAACTGCATTTGCTATGACCTCTCCATCTTTATTTTTTTTAATTGGAATTGATTCGGATTTCTCTACACTTTCTGGTTTAACATAATCTTGCACGTCTAAATCCTCATCTCTTTTGGTTTCATTTCTTGGTAATGATGATGCTTTTGCAAAACTAGATCCTTTTAGAACCACATCTAATATGTCTAAATTTTTCTGCAGAAAATCTAATTCTTCTTGATGTTTTTCCATTTTATCAATAATGGACTCTTTTAATTCAAGCATTTTTTCGATCTGCTCTTCAGTATATTTCATAATTATTAGAAAACTCATTCAGTATTAAAACGCATTCTAAAAGTTTTCAATATACTCTAGGTCAACCAATTTGATCATTTTGAAACCCTTAATTTTCTGAGTTGAATATAATTCTGCTTTTGATTTTGTTCCTAACCATTCAACAATCTTCTTTCCAAATCTTAATTTCTTTAATTTTATCTTTGGATTTACTACTCTTTCTTTTGAATACTTGCCAATCTTCTTTCCAAAATCCATCCCAACCAAAACAATTTTCTTTGCCTTGAAATATTCTGCAAGAAAAACACACCTATCTCCGTCTGTAAATCCTCCAAAATTCTCCATCTTCCCAAAAGAATCTGTCTGTGTACTGCCTATTACATTAGAAAATTTTCCAACCATATCTAATTTATCAAAATTATCTCCATGTGCATGAACTATTACTGGAATCTTTGTTTTTCCAATTTTTACAATACTTTTCATATCTCCGTCCAGATCTGTCACTAAAATATCGGGTCTGATGTTTTCTTCCAACAAACCTCTCACTGCACCATCAGCTACAATTTTTGTAACATTTCTACATCTCTTTAGAAATTTTAATGATTTTGATAATGATGGGCCTGCACCTATAATGAAAACAGTCTTGTTTTCAATTATCTTTTGCAGCTGTTTTTTTGAAGCCTTCTTTTTTAATAATGAATTCAATTTTTTTGCAGAACGTAAATCTTCTTTTTCTGTATATCCAAAATCTCTTCTAATTTCATCAAATCTAGTTTTCCATCCATGTATTGTCATATCACTCAAATAGATTACCTTGTCATAAATGATATGACAAAACTAGGTACTCTGACTGTTGGAAGAAAAAATGAAATCACAATAATGGGAATTTTAAATATTAGTCCTGAATCATTTTATAAAAATTCTATAAAATCAACAAAATCTCAAATCATTAAACATGTAAAACAACTAGAAGAGAATGGTGCAAATATTATTGATATTGGAGGCATGTCTACTGCTCCATATTTGAAAACAATTGTATCTGAAAAGGTTGAATCTGAAAGAGTCACAAAAACCATTAAAATAATACAAAATTCATCAAATCTACCAATCTCTGTTGATACTTGTAGGGCATCAGTTGCAAAAAATGCGCTTGAACTAGGCATTGATGTGATTAATGATATTTCTGGATTAAAGTTTGATAACCAAATGCCAAAAGTCATTGAAAAATACAATCCTTCTGTAATTTTATGTGCATATGGAACAAGAGTCATTTCTGGAAGTCATGTGTTGATAACAAAAAAACTATTGAATGAAAGTGTAAAAATTGCCCAAAAATGTAATGTTTCACCTGACAGAATAGTGTTAGATCCTGCAATTGGTTTTTTCAGACGCTCTTCTGAAGTAAAAAACAAACTACCTTACACAAAAATTAATTCTGATTGGGCTCAAAGAGATATTGAAATTATTAAAAACCTCGAATCTCTCAAAACTAAATATCCTATTCTAGTCTCCATATCAAACAAATCATTCTTGGGAAAGTTGCTTGAAAAAGACGATCCTTCTGATCGAAATACTGGAACTGCACTAGCTGAAATGACATCTATCCTAAATGGTGCATCAATTATTCGAACTCATAATCCAAAAATTACCTCTGATGTAATCAAAATGACAAAATTACTCACAAAAAAATCCAAGAAAGGCTTATAACAGATTTTTTTTCTCTGGTAGGAGGTTCATTTGACAATAAGAGAAGGATTTACTTTTGATGATGTTCTACTTGTACCCAAATTTTCAGATATTACTAGTCGTTCACAAACTGATCTCTCAACAAAACTTTCTCGAAACATCAATCTCAACATTCCTCTAGTTAGTGCAAACATGGATACTGTTACTGAAGCAACTATGGCTACAACTATGGCTAGACAAGGTGGAATTGGAATAATTCATAGATTTCTAACAATTGAAGAAGAAGCAAATCAGGTACTCAAAGTCAAACGTTCTGGCAGTGTAATGATTGATAATCCATATCAGATTTCTAGTGAAAAATCAATTGAGCAAGCTATTGATTTAATGAATGAAAAAGAGGTATCTGGTTTACTAGTAGTTGATTCTGATTCTAAATTAGTTGGAATTCTAACTGAACGTGATGTTCTTTTTGAATCTATAAACTCAAAGAAATCTGTTTCTGAATTAATGACTAAAGATGTTATCTCTGCAAATGAAAATACAACACTTGATCAGGCAAAAGACATACTCAAAAACCAAAGAATTGAAAAACTACCTCTTGTAAATGACAAAAATCAGATTGTTGGATTATACACAACCCAAGATATAATGAACATTGAAAATTTCCCGAATGCCACAAAAGACAAGAAAGGTAGACCTCTGGTAGGTGCCGCAGTTGGTGTCAAAGGCGACTTTTTAGATAGAACTGAAGCATTACTCGAAGCTGGTGCAGATGCTATTGTTGTCGATATTGCACATGGCCATAGTGAAAATGCAATTAATACTGTAAAACATATCAAAAAGGCATTTCCTGATTGTGAGCTAATTGCTGGAAATGTTGCAACTGCACAGGGAACTGAAGATCTCATTAAGGCTGGGGTAGATGCTGTAAAGGTAGGTGTAGGTTCTGGTTCTATTTGTATAACTAGAGTCATTACTGGCTCTGGTGTTCCTCAATTAACTGCTGTAATGGATTGTGCTGAAATTGGAAAGAAATATGATATTCCAATCATTTCTGATGGAGGCACACGAACATCTGGTGATGCAACAAAGGCATTAGCTGCTGGTGCTTCAACTGTTATGTTAGGAAGTATGTTGGGTGGAACTGATGAAAGTCCTGGCTCTACAATTACAAAAAATGGAAAGCGATACAAGTTCTACAGTGGAATGGCATCATTAGGTGCTGCAAGACGTAGAAAGTCAAAAGAAAATAATCCTGTTGATACTGATGATGATCTAAATGATTATGTTGCAGAAGGTGTAGAAGCACTTGTTCCATACAAGGGTTCTGTAACTGATATCCTTGTACAAATCACTGGCGGAATACGTTCTGGCTTGAGCTATTGTGGTGGGCATACTATACCTCAAATGCAAACTAATTCCGAATTTATCAAAATGTCACGAGCAGGATTTGCAGAAAGTCAACCACATGATGTTGATGTTGTATAGCTAATCTTTTATTGATTTAAAATCCAGATTTTCTATGCTGAATAAATTTACAATTATTGGTCTTATTATTGGAAGTGCAATTTCTCTTCTTGGTGTCTCCTCAATGATTGATTCACTTAGTAATCCAAACGAAGTACAAGAAGATTCACAAATATTTGGAATTGGAGAAATGGATAAAATTCAGTTCAATGCTCCCGAAAACTCTTCTCAAAAAATTACAATTACTGGAGATTCATTTGATGTAAAAATATCAACACCTGATTCCAGTAATGATATTGATGAAAGTTTCAAAGGAAAAGCAAATCTATCTTGGACATCTGCTAGTTCAGGTGAAACAATAATTGTTATTCAAAACACTGGTGAATCTGAATTTACTGAAGAATACAGATTTGAATTAGAACGGGATCCTTTGTTCTTCACTTATTCAATATTGGTAATTATTGCAGGAATTGTAATCATAGGATTTAGTGCTGGATTTAGTGCAAAAAAACCAAAAGGATTCTAATCTAGATCAGATACTGGATAAGAACCAAGAACTTTAAGAAATATTGTATTTTCTGAAATTTTATTTAATACAGAACTAATCTTGGAATTTGCAAAATGTCCTATAAGATCAACAAAAAAATTGTATTCCCAGTTTGTATTCTTGTTAGGTCTTGATTCTATTTTTGTTAAATTAATCCCATTGTCATTGAATTCTTTTAGAATTTGATACAATGCTCCTGGTTCATGTTTAACTGAAAATATTATTGAGGTCTTATCGTTTGGAGTTTCAGATGAATTCTCTTTTGAGAATATCAAAAATCTTGTATAATTATTTGAATTATTCTCAATTCCTTTTTCAATTATAGGTACATCATACAATTTACCTGCATCATAACTTGCTATTGATGCTGATTGTAAATCATCCATATCCTTTACAATCTTTACACTTCCTGCTGTATCGTATGTTGGTACAGTATGTAATTTTCTATTCTGAATAAAATCACTACATTGACCTAATGCTTGTGGGTGCGAATATACCGTTTTGATATCTTCTAATTTTCCTTTTCCAATTAAACAATGTTCAACTTTAAGATATACTTCACCTATTGAATGTAAACTAGTATTTGTGATTGCATCAATACTCTGTCCTACTGTACCTTCTATAGAATTCTCAACTGGCAATACTGAATAATTACTATTACCTTCTTCTGTAACTTTTAGTGCATCTTCAAATGATTTGCATGGAATTGTTTTGATATCTTCTCCAAAAAATTTTCTTGCAGCACTTTCGCTATATGCTCCGTGCTCCCCTTGAAAAGATACATTATTCATGTTAATCTTGATTCAAAAATTCACTTTTTCCAAAGTCTGATGATAATTTTCTATCATCTATCCATCCACAATCTTTACATTTCACAGCATCACGCATTTTTACAACTGTTCCAAAACATTTTCTACATTTTGTAAATAGTACTCCTAAATCTTGTGAATCGATACTTGCATGTATGGTGCCGTTAATGTGACTAATTATTTCTGCTTTAACCACATCTTTTGCTAAAGCAATATTCTTTTTTCTAATATGTCTTGTAACACAAACACACTCCAAATCTGCATTTACCTTTTTTCCATTAACAAATTTTATCATTATTGCAATCATTGAAGGAAGATTTGCTTCTACAACTCCGATAATAATATCTCCTACTTTTGGCACTGTAATCTGTTTTTGTCGATTTACTGATGCCAGTCTTTCAACAGAATCCAAATTGATATCTCCAATTGTTGTTGCTCTAATAACGTCATTATCCTCATATGTGTTATCTCCTGGTAGATATTCTTCAATCTGTGCAATTTTCTCACCTGGAATCTTCTGATTGTTGTCCATGCATATTCAAAGAAAATTTTACTATTAATTGTTTTTAGACATCACATAATTGATTAAAGACTTAGAATTTACTAATTTGTGAGCGAACAGTACTCGAGTAAAATTGTGACTTATTCTGTCTTTCTGGTAACTATCAGTGTTGTTGGATTAAGTGTAATTTCAATGATTTTTCCAGCATTGATTATATCAAGCACTTACGAATTCCCAAATGAATTAGATCCTTTTGAAACTAGTCCTTGGGCATTGCCCATTATTGCATCATCTATAATTTTGTTTTCTATTGGTTTTCTTTATCAGAAAAATAACTTACCCTCGACTCTTTCTGCTGGAATAAAATTTATCTTAAATTTTGAAATCTCTAAAAAAGCCGCAATTATAACTGGAATAATCATATTATCAATTTACATAGGATTTTCAATTGAAGAACTGTTCTTAGATGAGGCAAATCAATGGCCTGATTATAAAGTACTAGAAGCCGCATTGGACATATGGCCCTCAACAGATCATTACAGTGTATATGTCAAGGAACAAAACACTAGATATGTTAGAATGATACTTCTTGATTTCTCTCAAGAGTTCCTTCAAAATATTAAATTATTGCCCTTTGTAGCAAGCATTTCTGTAGTAATTCTCACTGCTTTAGTAACAATCCAAATTTCAAAAAAGAGATTTGCTGGAATAATATCTATGATTATACTACTACAAAGTATAACTTTTGTTGACTTTGACACAATTGCAGTTTATGAAAATTTCTGGGTACTGTTCTTTTTACTCTCAATCTATTCAATACAAAAGAAATGGTGGTATGCATCTCCTACCTCTTACATTTTATCTATTTTTACAAAAGCATATGTGGTTACATATTTCTGGATAAACATTTTCTTTATCTATCGGGCAGAAATTCCACGAAAATCTAAATTATACATTTTAGCCTCATATGGAGTTGTATTATCTATAACATATGCAATATTTGAGACTGGCAGAAGTATAATTTATGATGAAATTGTTAGAATTGATTTTAATTCTTTCTTAGATGGATTCACTGGATGGGGAAATTCCATGCAATTAGATCCTCTTATCGTACTTTGTATTATTCCTCTAACAGTTGGTTTGTTTAAAAAATCTCTTAATGGAATTAAACAAGCAGATTCAATCTTAATTCTTATACTTGGAACAATCCTTGCTTATCTTGCCATACCGATTCATTCCATTTGTTATAGCAATTGCAATTGGAATTGGTGTATTTCTATCAAAAGAAGATTAATCTGCTCTAAGTATTGTCCAATGACTAGTGACTGAATCTGATGGCTTCACTGAATAAGAGTGGTTTAAACCTCTAAACAGTTCAAATCTATCACCATTTTCATCATTCACTGCTAAACTTGTAACAAATGGTCTATGATACCAATTGCATTGTTCATCGTACCCTGGAACTTGGTACATATCTGTTAGACATTTATCATAATTATATTCTACAGTAATTTGCATCATACTTAGATTCTGACCATTTACATTACCTTTTTTCAAAACTGGCAATGTATCTAAAAATTTGTCTGTAACTGGTTTTGGAAGATATCTGGTGGCATCAGTTTTTACAACACTGATCAGTTCCCCCTCTGCATTTCTTACAACACTGATATTTGAAGCAAGATATTTTGAATCTTTAATTTTCTTTAAATCTCCTGAATGTATGTCTTCATAAAGTGATTGACCATAAACATTAGTCGAGAGAACTGTGATCAGTGATAATCCAATAATACATGAGAGAATTATTTTTTTCATAATTATAACCAGTGTGGTATCTCCAAATAATTATCCAATTTCTCATTTTTTAGCATTTTTAATAATGCATTTGCCTGTGGTGTAGATAACATTGGTTTATCAAACTCGTTATCTGTTGAAATTCTAGGACATGCTACTTGAATAAATGCATCAATTCCTGTAAAATTCTTCAATCTATCATTTGTAATGTCTGTTAGTGCCAATAATTGAACCTCTTTTCCTCTTTCTTCTAATTCTTTTTTAAACTTCAACGCTGTCACTTTTGCAAACTGACCTTCTTTAAGACCAACTATAACTCCAAACACTCTTGCTTCTGTTGCTTTGAAAATTTTCAATGTTGCCTTCTTTTCTAATTTCTCTGCAAAGTTAGTCACATCTCTTACTTCGTTAAAATACGGATCTAAAATATAGGTTCTAACCTTTGTTGACAGTGCAACGCCTGCTGCATGAAAGTTGCTTTGGCCTAAAAATAAATTTGCATCCACCTGTTCTCTAATTTCCATTGCTGGATAAAACTCACATCCAAAAACTTGTCCATCATTTAATTGTCCTTTGCCTTTCCCAATTTTTACACTAACTCCTTTTTCTTCTAGCTTCTTTTTTACAGAATCAACTTGATGTAGATGTTGGCTATCTGTGATTAATGAAATGGTTTTACCTTTCAAAATTTCTATTGCTTTTGGAATAACATTGTCAAAAGAAATATCGTCAAACGCATCAATCATAATAACATTATCTTGTTCTCCTGGAAATGTTTCCAGTTTATTTGTATGGCCAATATTGAATAAAATTTCTGCTCCTAAAACCTTGGCTCCATTGGAATTAAGATCACATGTACCCCATGTTGTATCTGCCAAAACAAATGCTGGGATATCAAACTTCTTTGTAATATTTATTGCAGTTTGTTGAACTTGTGGTAACATTCCATCAGGAGCATTAAGTGCAACAGTCACCGGTTTTTTTTGAATAATTATATCAAAAATTGTCTTTTCGTCGATTATTATCATGTATTCTACAGATTGTTATTTTTAATTTAAATCCCACTCTGTCAAATCACTAAAATTCCTATATTCCTTAAGATAACTATGGGAAAACAAATTCTTCGTATTGGAATTGATGATACTGATTCTCCTAAAGGTATGTGCACCACATTTCTAGTTTACAAAATTATTGATAGATTGAAAAAAGAAAAAGTTGATTTTCTCGATTTTCCAAATCTTATTCGATTCAACCCAAACATTCCTTGGAAAACTAGAGGAAATGGAGCAGTTAGTTTGAAAATTTCTACAGATAATCCAAACAAAATCAAAAATTTGGTCAAACAATATGTAAAACAATATTCAGATGTAAAAAATGGTGCAAATCCAGGACTTGTTTTTTGCCAGACTGAAAAGATTCCTGAAGCATTTACTAAATTGAGTTCTGATGCCATGTGGAAATTAATTAATAGAAATGAAGCAAAAAAAATTCTTTCAAAACATGATGTTGACTTTTTTTATCTAGGAAATGGTCAAGGATTAGTTGGAGCAACAAGTATCATTGGATATAATTTCGGTGATCAAACCTATGAATTATTATCATATCGAAAACCTTCACAATTTGGAAAAAAAAGAACATTAGATAAATCCAAGGTAAAACAAATGCAAGAAAAAACTTTTCCTCATACATTCAACAGTTATGATTCAAAGAAAAATAAACTTCTCTTGATGCCTCATGGACCTGATCCTGTCTTTTATGGTGTACGTGGAGAAAATTCCAAAGCATTAATTTCTGCATCAGAAATGATCAAACCAAAAGAAAAATTATCGGGTTATGTTATTTTCAAATCTAATCAAGGAACAGGGGATCACTTGAAAAATGAAATAGACGTAAACGCCTTTTTGCCTTACACTTCTGGTGTTCTGTCCGGAACTGTCGAATCACAACCTGTGGTTACAAAAGGTGGGCATGTACTTTTCACAATTATTTCTAAAAAGAAAAAAATTCACTGTGCAGTTTACAAACCTACAAAAATTACAGATATTGCTAAAGAGCTCATTGTAGGTGATAAAATCAAAGTTGGTGGTGGTATTAGAAAAGCAACTAAGAATTTACCTCGAACGCTCAATATAGAAATAATTGAAATTTTGAAACTTGAAAAGAAAATTAAATCTGTAAATCCTCTCTGTCATAAATGTAAAAAACGTATGAAATCAAAAGGGAAAAATCAAGGCTATCAATGTATACGATGTAAGAATGCTGCATATGAAAAAATTGTTCAACTAATACCACGCTCAATCAAAAAACAGCTTTATGTTCCAGATGTTTCTGCCCATCGTCATCTTACCAAGCCCCTCCAAAGAATGAATCTGAAGACCAAAACTGAAAAATTTGATCCAAATTCAAAATGGTTTTCAAATTTTTAAAATCATAATAGCGGGGAGTAGATTTGAACTACTGATTTTCGGGTTATGAGCCCGACGGGATGACCTGACTTCCCCACCCCGCTGAACAAAAATTCCTTATGAGGTATCTTTGATATTCTCTGCATTAGTTTTGACTGATTCACTACCTTCAAACTCTCCGCCATTACCTGCCCCTACAATTGATACTGCAGAAATTCTGGTTACAAATCTTGACAAACCATGGGCTATTGCTTTTGCTGATGAACGAATTTTTGTTTCTGAAAAATCCGGCAAAATTCATGTAGTAACTCCCTCTGGAAAGCTAGACTCCCCTTTGATTAGTCTACAAACTCCTGAAATTTTTGGTGGTGGATTACTTGGAATTACCACACATCCTGATTTTGAAAATAATCACTATCTTTATGCATATTACACTTATGAAGAAAATGAAAATTTATGGAATAAAGTAATTAGAATAACAGAAGAAAATAGCAAAGCTGTAGACGTTATTACAATTTTGGATAAAATTCCTGGTTCTGCATTTAGTAATGGTGGCGTAATAAAATTTGGTCCTGATGGAAAATTATACGTTGGAACCGGCTCTGTTTCTGATTATTCAGATGAACCACAAAACCTTGATTCACTTGCAGGAAAAATTCTTCGTCTAAATGATGACGGCACAATCCCTTCTGATAATCCATTTGAAAAATCTTATGTGTTCACTCTTGGACATAGAAATCCAACAGGTCTTGCATGGAATAGTCAAGGACAAATGTATGCAACAGACTCTGGTCCAACAAAAAATGACGAGATTAACTTGATTAAAGCCGGTTCGAACTATGGCTGGCCAGAAGTCCAATGTTTCTCTAAAATCGTTAACTTGGTAAATCCACTAGAATGTTTTGATCCTGGATTAGAACCAGGTGGAATCATATTTTATTCTGGAGATAAATTTGATATTGATAATCAAATGATACTTGCAACACAAAAAGCAACAAATCTATTCAAAGTTCAAATAAACGATGACGGCGTGAATCTTGACCGTATCCTGAGCGGCGTGGGAAGAATTAGGGATGTGGGCCAAGGTCCTGATGGTTATGTGTACATTATCACGACCAATACCGATGGAAAAGCATTTCCAGCACCAGATGATGACAAATTATTGAGGATATTGAAATAAAATGACTGACTCGTCCATTCCAAAATTCTTTGAAAAATCTCATGAGGAAAAATTGAATATCATTTCTAATTTTTCAGAATTAACTGAACCTGAATTGAACCATCTCAAAAATGCAACTGGTGGAATAGATTTTGAACATGCAAATAAAATGATTGAAAATGCAATTGGTACGTTTTCTTTACCATTAGGTATTGCAACCAATTTTAAAATTAATGACAAAGACTATTTGGTTCCAATGGTAATTGAAGAACCCTCTGTTGTAGCAGCTGCATCCAAGGCTGCAAAAATCGCTAGAATTCACGGTGGATTTCAAGCAAAAGTTGATGGAAATATTAGCATTGGACAAATTCAGGTCTTAGGTGTGGATGTTGACAAATCAATTTCTATCATAAACTCAAATTCAAATGAAATCATCCAATTAGCAAATTCTTCAAGTAAGACATTGCCTAAATTAGGTAAAGGCGCAAAGCAAGTTCATTGTAAAGAAATCAAAACTCCATCGTCATCTATGCTCATTGTAGAATTAATGATTGATGTAGGAGATGCTATGGGGGCTAATGTCACAAATACGATGTGTGAAACTGTTGCACCCTTAATAGAAAAAATCACTGGAGGTAAAACATTACTAAGAATACTATCTAATTACTCGACAAAAAGAATGGTAACTACCACTGCAACGTTTGACAAAGATGCGGTAGGTGGTGAACAAGTTGTTGATAACATGATCTTGGCATTTGAATTTGCTGATAATGATGTTTATCGCGCTGTAACTCATAACAAAGGTGTAATGAATGGAACAATCTCTGTTGCAAATGCAACAGGCCAGGATAGTAGAGCTATTGAGGCTGCAGCTCATGCATATGCTTCTCATACTGGTAGATATCGTTCTTTGACAACTTGGTCAAAAGATGATTCTGGAAACCTAGTTGGTAAATTTGAAATTCCACTATCTGTTGGAATTGTAGGTGGCGTAACAAATGATCATCCAATTGCAAAAATATGTACAAAAATACTGCAATTAACAAATGTCCAAGATCTGGCATGCATAATGGCTTCCACTGGATTGGCCCAAAATTTTGCTGCTATGCGTGCTTTGGCTACTGAGGGAATCCAGAAAGGCCACATGAAATTACACGCTCGAAAACAGGCAAGTAATTCCTAACAAAATACACAAAGAAAGTTTTCTACTTGTCTTAACCATCCATTATATTACGTATAGTTGTTCGTATAGAAATGTCCAAAGTAAAATTTGCCATACCAAAAGGAAGTCTGGAAGATGCCACTTTCAAGATTCTTGAAAATTCATGGACTCGTGTTAGTAGAAAAAGTAGAACATATCGAGTTTTTCTAGATGATCCTGAAATTATGGTAAAAATGCTTAGACCTCAAGAAATTCCAAATCTGGTTTCAGATGGACTATATGATGTTGGAATTACTGGTAAAGACTGGATTAACGAAACAAAATCTGATGTTGAACCACTAATTGATCTAGAATATGGAAAAATAAAATTAGTAATTGCAATTCCTGACACACTACGATTCAAAAATTTTGATCAAATGATTGGAGAATACGCCAAAAAGAAAAAAATTCTCAGATTATCGTCTGAATATCTAACAAATGCTTCTAAATTCATCAAGAGCTGTAAATCATACAAGAAAGCATTTGGAAACAAAGATCCAATGATTATTACACCTTGGATGCGTGTTGGAACCAACAAAAATGTACAAATTCACCTATCATTTGGTGCCACTGAAGCAAAACCTCCAGAAGATGTAGATGCAATAATGGATGTTACTGAGACAGGAACCACACTAAAACAAAATGGACTAAAAATTATAGATACAGTCATGAAATCTAGCGCTCACTTGATTGCAAACAAACAATCTCTCAAAGACAAGAATAAACGTGAAAAAATATTTGATATTGTTACTCTAATGAGTGGTGCAGTGGAAGGAAAAAAATATCTCCACTTGTATCTTAACATTAAAGAAAACAATCTGAAAAAACTTCTCAAAGAATTACCTTCACTAAAACGACCAACTGTTAGTCCATTAAGTGAAAAAGGCTGGATGGGAGTAAATACTGTAATTTTAAAGACTGATTTTCACAAATTAATACCAAAACTTCGAAAGATTGCTCAAGGAATAGTTGTACATGAAACACGACAAATTCTTCAATTAGAGGAGATAAAACGTGACGAAGAAAATTGATCAAAATATTACAGGTTCGTAATGTTGACAGTTTTGTAGAATCTAGACGTCAAAAAATCTTACCAAAAGATAGGAAAATTGTACAGTCTATCTTGGATGATGTTCGAAAAAATGGTGATTCTGCTGTTAAAAAATACGAGAAAAAATTCAATGGAAAAAAAACTTCCCAATTACGTCTAAGTAAGCAGGAGATAAAACAAGCTGAAATCTCTATTGAGGAATTCAACGCATTAAAACTATCTGCAGTTAAACTATCAAAGCAACAAAGAAATCTTAAAAAAAGTATAGTTGAATCTGTCAAAAAAATACCTAATGTATCATTTGTTCCTATACCTAGTGTAGGTTGTTACGTTCCAGGTGGACAGGCAAGATATCCAAGTTCAGCTATAATGTCTGTTATTACCGCTGCTGAGGCAGGAGTTGAGAGAATTGTTGTTGTTTCACCTCCTGATTCCAATGGAAAAATTGATCCAATGACAATCACTGTGGCTCAAAATTGTGGAGCAGAAATTTACAAAATGGGTGGCGCACAAGCAATTGCAGCTCTTGCATATGGTACCAAGTCTGTAAACAAAGTTGATAAAATAGTTGGTCCTGGCGGAAAATTTGTTAGTATTGCCAAATCCCTTGTTAGTGAAGAAACCTCAATTGACATGATTGCAGGTCCTACAGAACTTGGCATAATAGCAGATACAAGTTCAAATCCTGAATTAATCGCATATGACCTAATCTCTCAAGCAGAACACAGTAATGATACAATGTGCTTTGTAATTACTACTTCAAAAAGTCTAGCAAAACAAATTCAGAAATCACTTGAAAAGATAATTCCAGATGTAGAAAGAAATTCTATTGTAAAACAGAGTATCACTAAAAATGGATTTATTGCAATATGTAAAAACCAAAATGAAGTAATTGAATTAGCAAACAAAATTGCACCCGAACACATGGAATTAATGGTTAAAAATGCAAAATCAATATCAAAAAGAATTACTGGACCCGGATTAGTATTAATTGGAAATAATACCCCTTCCTCAGCTAGTGACTATCTTCTAGGAACAAATCACATACTTCCAACTAGTGGATTTGGCAGAGTTAGAGGCGGATTGTCTGTTTTAGATTTTCTCAAATTACAAACTATAGTTCAATCAAAAAAATCTGATCTATCAGATATATCTAAAAAATTAAAAACGCTAACAGATGCTGAAGGATTACCGAATCACTACAAAGCAGTAGAAAGGAGATTAAAATGAATAAAAAATTCCAAAAAAGACTAAACGAATTAGGCAAACTTTCTGGATATCAAAAACCAACAAAGGTTGACGATGTTTTGAAATTAGACTCGAATGAAAATCTTGCAATAAAAAAAGAATTTCAAACAGAATTAATCCGTGAAGCCCAAAAACGTTCAGACATCAGAACATATCCTCTTGGCGGCGTTGAGAATCTAATTAATGCACTTTCAAAATATCTGAAAGTACCAAAAAATATGATCTCAGTTGGAAATGGTTCTGACCAAATTCTTGATTTAATTTTGGCAAACTTGTGTACAAAATCAACAAAAATTCTAACTTCTGAACCAACATTTGGTTTCTTTGAAGAAAGATGTAAGCTATACTCGATAAATCAAATCAAAATACCATTTTCAAAAAACATGGATTTACGTATTGAGGACTTCATAAGAAAAGCAAAATCAGTAGATATGATTTATCTTGATTCCCCAAATAATCCCACTGGGTTCCAATTTTCAAATAAAGATCTTGAAAAATTAATCAAGTCATTTTCTGGTCCTGTAATAATTGATGAGGCGTATGGTGAATTCTCAAATTCATCTGTACTTCGTTTAGTAAAAAAATACCCAAATTTAATTCTGGTAAAGACATTATCAAAGGCATTTGGGCTAGCAGGATTGAGAGTAGGATACATGATTGCTGATAAGAAATTCACAGAAATCTTTTCAAATGTTATTCAATATCCATATCCGCTAAACACCATTGCAATTGAGTGTGGTATTTTAGCACTTGAAAAATCAAAACAAATAACATCCATTTTTGAAAATATCAAAAAACAAAGAACACGAGTAATACAAAATCTGAAAAAATATGACGCTTTTGATGTATTTGATTCAAATGCAAATTTTGTGTTATTTGATGCAAAAGGTGCAGATACTAGGGTGTATAATGCATTAATTGAACAAGGAATATCAATTCGTAAACTTGGAAAATTGGCTTCACACAAAGGCTGTTTACGAGTAACAATTGGAACTTCTGATATGAACTCAAAATTTCTACTTGCGATACGTGATTTATTAGAATGAATCAATAATATTTGATTGTGATGGGGTTCTAGTTGATATCCGAAACTCATACGACGAAGCTATTAACAAAACAATTTCTGCAATAATGAAAGAACTATTTGATGATGATGTTGGTAATGTTGTTACATCAAAAATTCACTTTGGTTTAAAAGCAGTAGGTGGATTCAATGATGAAGTTGCGGTGGTCTATACAATAGTTATGACTTTAACTTCATCTAAAAAATCAAACACTGCATTTGAAGAATTAATTACCGATGTAATTAATAATGCAAATGAATCTGGAATAACTTCAATTGACGTATATTTTAAAAACCGAAATATAGATTTGACAGAAATCAAATCAAAACTAGATTATGAAAATTCTCGTAAAGAAAGTTACATACACAGAATGTTTAATCAATTATTTTATGGTCCGTCATTATATGAAGAAATTTTTAATGAAGAGTCAAAATTTTCACAAGACCCATTAATTGATCTTGATGAAATTGTACTTGATGAAAATCTAATGAAAAAATTACAAAATAGATTTGGCAAAAAAATTACTACGGTAACGGGTAGAGGAAAATTTGCATTTTCTTATTCAATGAAAAATTTTCTAAATAATTTTGATATGCAAAACTCTGTGTTCTTGGAGGATAGACCCCTTGAACTGGCTAAACCTAATCCTAAATCTCTAATTGAATCAATATCTGCAATTGATTCAAAATGTTCATTGTACATAGGTGATTCAATGGAGGATCTTCTAATGGTTGAAAAATGTAAAGAATCTGGTTATGATGTATCCTTTTGTGGAATTT
>LUMG01000166.1_pt1 | contig 18503 bp, 28 predicted proteins | sample 729691 | NCBI WGS metagenome assembly LUMG01 (sample SAMN03860269, study PRJNA289734) | marine metagenome | biome: seawater column; feature: ocean; material: water; isolation source: Red Sea water column Station 34 - depth 50m | place: Saudi Arabia: Red Sea | collected 2011-10-15 | depth 50 m
GATCTTGGCCAGGTGTTTTATGTTCTTGAGACATGGAGTACAATAACAATTCTTTTAGATTTTAGCTGTAAGTATGCATTGCATACCTGAACATTATATCTCAATTTCACATTATGTTATACATGACTCCTGAACAAATAATGAAAAAAAACAGATTTCTCTTAGAACCAAGAAGTAAATTACTAATCTGCATGGAATGTGGAAAGGGAAAGAAGAAATGCAAATGTGAAAGAAATGTTAGATGCCCATACTGTAAATCACAGTTTGAAGAAACAAGTGACCTTTCTGTACATATAGACAAAATCCACATTGGAATGGGATTGCTGGAAGGAGATCATAGGAAGTTCTAACAGAAATCAAATTGTAATTACTTTTTTACAATTTGCACATTGAACCTTTACGCCATCGCCTTCTAGTCTTTCAAATTTTTTAGAGCCACAATCAGGACATATGGGACATGCTCTGGCAGGATTCATTGTGGAGCACCGCTGCCAATTATACGAACAGTGTTAGATTCAGGTTTTAGTAAAACACAGACATCTCCAGGCATTACGATGACTGGTTTTTCAAAGGTTAATTTCATTGGAGAAATGGATGCAAATTTTGCAGCCTTTATCTGAAGACCTACACTTACAAGACACATTTGATTTTCTGCCAAGGTAGCCTTGAAAAATTGATTTTGTTTAAAGTCAATAGTAATTTCAGTTACAGTTTTGATTGACGTATCATTAGATAGTACATCACCACGTGTAATCTCATCATGTTTGATATTTTTGAGAGATAAACCAACACGAGCAGGCGATATAGATTCTTTGACATCATCATCGTGCATCTGAATTGATTTTACCATTGCTTCAATTTCAGAAGGATAGTGCTGAATTTTGTCATACTGAGTGATCTTTCCTGATAGAACCTTTCCTAATGCTACAGTTCCTACACCTTTTACATCAAATGTATGATCAATTACAATACTTGTGTCGCCGTCTTTTTTTGCAGTTGGAAAGTTTACCAACTCTTCTTTAATTTTATCTTGTTCAACTTTTTTGTATCCTTCAAGTACAGTTCCCTTAATCATCAAATCCAATCTTGCTTCATCAACATCATATGAATGAGAAAGAATTCCATCTTTTTTCCCTAATGCATCTAATGCAATAATTTGTTCACCAGTGAATTTGTCAAGTGCATTTACGTGAAATATTACATATTCTGCCAATGCAATTGCCTGGAATAATGGCTGTATTTTTTCAGGAAAACCGTTTGGAGTAACAAAAGTGTAAATTTTTTCAGATTCTTTTCTATCAAATAATGTTAAATCAGTAGAAGTGCCTTTTTTTCCAAAATCAGTTGCAATTTCTTGATCACCCAAAATAACAAAATTTACAGATTCCATAGACATTCACTAATTTCATCCAGTTGATTTCTTTGTTGCGCTTACTAGAGAAATTACATCCCTGTCTCGTAATTGATAGTGTGTTGGTAAACGAAGATTATATCTCAAATCTTTAGCATGTAACAATCCTTTTGATAAATCAGTATGAATTTCATTTGCCAGATTCTTTACAGTAGCACCGTCTTTTAGTAAGAATAAATCAGGAAGTACACGCCCTTTCTTGTCAGATAGATTTGTTTCATCTGCAACAGGGAAAATAGCATTCATTTTTAGCAGCTTGAAAACAGTGACATTGATTGCAAATTGAACACCTGTACGCATGTATTCTCCCATGATATCTTGCTTGATGAAGTTTAGTGCGTTTGACTGTTTTTCATTTAGATCTTCAGGTTTTACAACATCAAACTGTTCAGAGCCAGGAGAATATTTAATCAAATTTTGTTGTTCAGCACGTCTCAAGGTTAATTCACTGTCTGCACTTGCAGGAACGGTAATGACTTCATTATATCGTTCACGAAGACGATTAAAGTTTTCATCAGCACCTGGAACATCAATCTTGTTTGCAACTATCAAAGTAGGTTTTGATATTTTACGCAAGATTTTTGCAAATTCTTTAGTCTGTCCCATTTCAAAGTCATCAAATGCAGTTTCTTCAAGTCCAGTTGTTTTGAGGGCTTGAATAACATGAGATTTCTTAACTCCAATTCCTTGGTATAATTCAGTTAAAGCATCTACTTGTTCTACACCATCACGTATGTTTTTAGATAGTTTGTCACGATTACCTTCAAGGATTTTTTGATACCACATTACCAACTCTTCTTCAATATCAGCAAAGTCAGATACAGGATCACCCGAACCAGGTTCTGAAATTTTTCCTGTTGCATCAATACTTCCAGAACAATCAACAACATGTAGTAAAGCATCAGATTGTGCAGCAATTGAAAGGAATTGGTTTCCTAATCCTTTTCCTTTCCATGCATCTTTGATTAATCCAGGTAAATCAATTAGTTCGATTGGAATGTAACGCCATCCATCAACACATTTGGAATGATTTGGTTCACATTGAACATTGAACTCCATATGTACACATAACGTGATTGCTTGTGCAGTTCCATTTTGTGGTTTTTTTGTTGTAAACGGATATGTAGAAATTTCTGTAGAAGCTAAAGTGGCAGAATTAAAAAATGTGGTTTTTCCAGTATTTGTTTTACCTATAATTCCAATTCGGATTACCATGAATGGTTTTTGTTATTGATTGTATTTATCTGATTATTTTTTGAGTTTATTTTCTATGTTTGAGATAGTATTTTGAATCTCTTTTAGGTTCCATTTCATTTCTTCTAATTGTTCAGTGGTTAATTCACCCTTCCATTTCTCAAGGATTGTTTTTGTAATTTCTGCAGAATTGTACAATACTGCCCAATACGGATGATGTTCTGCAGTGGTGTATGCTAATTCTGCAGCATCTTCGATTCCTAATTTTGCACGAGTTACAGAATCCATTTTTTCCCCAAAAATTTTTACAGAATCATAATCAAGGTCAGATTCAACTTTAATCTGCATTTGCTTTTTTTCGAATTTTTCGACCAACAATTTGAGTTCTTCATAAAATGCTTGAAATGAAGTATCAGACATTATGCCAACCTTCTGTGTTCGGCCAACATGCATCTATTGTATACAACATCAATTCCTGCATCTCGGGCAAGTTTTTCTGCCTCTTCATTGTGTATTCCTTCTTGAAGCCAGATTACTTTGGGTTTTTTCTTTATTGCTTCTTTTATGATTGGCATGACCTGATCTGATGGTCTGAATACATCTACAATGTCAACATCAGTTGGAACATCAGTAATTTCATCATAGCATTGTTTTTTCAGTATAACATCTGCATTTGGATTAACAGGAGTTACATCATATCCATTATCATGCAGATATTTTGGTACATAGTGTGCAGCTTTATCAGGATTCTTAGACATTCCTACAACTGCAACTTTTTTCATTTTCAAAATTTCTAAAATTTCTTCATCAGAGTGAGGATCATCATCCATAATGAAAAATTGTGTTTAGAACTAATATGTTAATCGTCGTGTTCGTGTTCGTGTTCTGACAGATGACAATCACAACTACATAATTCAGTGGTATGATTATTTTGGCAATCAATGCATTCAAAGTGTTTGTGGTTTTCACAGCTAGCACAGATCATCACTGAGTATACAAAGCCATCTTATTTATTATATATCTCAAAAACTTTGGTTATTATTACGAGAAATATGCTTTAAGATCGTGGATATTTCTGTAGGACATACACCAGATTCTGATGATGCATTCATGTTTTATGCAATGTTTACTGAGAAGGTAAAATCTGACGATTTTTCTGTCACACATGTCATAGAAGATATTGAAAATTTGAATAAAAAAGCAAAAAATCCAGAACTTGATGTCACTGCAGTTTCAGTACATGCTTGTGCTTACATTCCAAATTATGTAATGTTACGAAGTGGAGGAAGTTTTGGAATTAATTACGGTCCAATAGTTACAGCTACAAAACCAATGACCATAGAAGAAATAAAAAAATCAAAAATTGCAATTCCAGGAGAAATGACATCAGCATACTTACTGCTACAATTAATGATTGGAAAATTTGATTATGTTGAAATGAACTTTAGTGACATTCCAGAGGCGGTGAGAAGCGGCAAAGTAGATGTTGGTTTGGTAATTCATGAAACCCAATTATCATTTGGCGAAGAAGGAATACAGAAAATTCTTGATGTTGGTGAATGGTGGCATGAAAAATCAGGTGGATTGCCAGTTCCGCTAGGAGTTAATGTAATGAGTGAAAAGCTAGGTGAAGAATTAATTTACAAATTTGACAAATACTTGCAAGAATCCATCAAATTTGCAAGAGACAACATACCAGACGCACTTGATTATGCAATGAAGTATAGTAGAGGCAAATCACGAGAGTTGATTGAAAAATTTGTCCTAATGTATGTCAATGAAGTTACTGTAGATATGGGCGAGGCAGGAGAAAAGGCGGTAAGATTGATGTTTGAAATGGCAAAAGAAAAAGGGCTGGTTCCTGACTTTGAATTGAAAATTTCAAAACCGCTTTAATTATTTCTTAGAATTTCTAAAAAAGGACATAACAAATGATGCTCCACCTCCTAGGAGAATAACAAGTCCAACTGAAAATTCAATAATTAATCGATTGTGAATTTCTTTTTGTTCAGATTCCAAGGTGGCATACATCTCTGAATCCATATTTTCAAAATATTGAATCTGAGGATAATCAAAAATGGTTACAAATGAACCTAAAATTAATAGAATTATTCCAATGAAAAACCATGTGGGGTTTTGGATGTTTAGCAATCATTTTTTCAAAAAATGAATCAAAGATAAATTGTTCATACTGCTTATATTCAAAATTCACTTACTCTATACATGAAAACAAACCAAAATAATGATTCAACATATGATTACTCTGGACTTTTCATTGATGACGAAGAATTCTAGTTCTGAGACTATCAATTCAGGATCTAGTTAATATTATCCAGAGAAGAAAATTATTCATGAAGCTTTTCTTGGATTTTGATCCTTGTCCAGAATGTAAAGAAATGATGAACGAGTTGGCATCTGAAGAGATGCTTTTTGCAGATGACGAAACAAGAGCAGACATATCAGCAAAATTCCTCAGACATTTGACATACAATCACACGGAGGTTGTAAAGGCAGTGATGTCAGAGGTAAAAAGCCAAAAAAGAAGTCCAGAGTTTGACCTATACAAGTGATTAAACAGTCACTTTTTGTAAAAGCAATCCTTTTAGATCATCAGTATTTGTTGCTGTACTAAGTCTATTGCGAAGCTGTGCACCACCGACAGTTCCTTTTGTAAATCGAATTGCCTGTTGTTTGATATTTGCAAATCTAATATTGTATTTTTCAGTAAGTTCGAGATACTTAACAAATGCTTCTAGCCTGTCTGTAAGGGTGTATTTTTTGTATACACCATTTTCAAGATAATCATTAATCTGTTCAAAAATAAATGGATTGCCCATCGCACCCCTACCAACCATTAGATAATCACATCCAGTGTAATCTAGAACTTTCTTTGCAATTTCAGGAGAAGTGATGTCACCATTTCCAACCACAGGTACAGAAACATTTTGTTTTAATTTTTTAATCATTTCCCAATTAGCATGACCAGAATATCCCTGAGAAACAGTTCGCGGATGCAATGTCATCATAGCAATGCCTTCTTGTTCTGCAATTTTTGCAATGTCTAAAAAGAGAGAGTTGTTTTCCTCAGTCACGCCTATTCTCATTTTTAATGAAACTGGTTTTTTTACAGTATTAACTAGAGTGCGGAATATTTGACGTGTTAGATCTGCATTTTGTAATAATGCACCACCTGCCATTTGTTTTGTAATGTGTGGCGCAGGACAACCCATGTTATAATCAATCATATCAAAATGAGGCTCTACAATTTTTGCTGCCTTTTCTAATGCCACAATGTCAGATCCAAATAATTGAACAGATAATGGACGTTCTTTTTCGGAAAATTCAATAAATTCAGTTATGTTTTTTGATTGAGATTCTAGCTGCTCGTGTTTTGCAACAATAGCATTAACGCTAGTAAGTTCAGTAACAACAAGACCAGCACCCATTTCCTTACACATTATACGTAAAGCGGGATCACTAACTCCAGCCATAGGAGCCAAGAAAACCTTGCTTGTGAAATTTGGGAGTTGGACCATATGAGAAATCTGGCGAATTGTTAATTAAATCTAGATTTCCTAAATTATGTAATGTTAGTGGATAAGAAAATTTTAGCAGGCGGAATATCAATGATTGTTGTTGGAATGATACTTTCAGGAGTTCTATCAGATATGACTCCAGTTGGCCGAGAAGGAATGACTGAAGAAGAGAAGTATGAATTTATGGTCAATGAAAGAGAAAATGAAGATTTTAAAACACTTGCAGGAATTTTGGTAGGAATTGGATTTTTACTAATTTTGATTAGTTTTGGAGCACGTAGAAAAAGAAAAGGCGGTGCAAAGAAAACAGAAAAGAAACCTGCAACTAAGTGAAGGTCTGAAGTGTTTTAAAGAATGTATTTCGTTGAATAGGTTTTCGTCCAATCTCTTTTGCCAAAGTTGCCAATTCCAACAAAGATGAATTAGTAGGCTTGCCTGCTGCACGATAAATTTCCTCAGAAAATGCGGTTCCGACCAAATCATTTCCTCCATGGGACAATGCTACTTGTGCAAGCTTTGTTCCATAGGCGACCCAGTATACAGAAATATTCTTGAGTGTTTGTGCAAGCATTAAACGGGATAAGGCAATAATTTTCAGATCATAAATTGATGAAGACTCATGAGTAACTTTGTGTTCTTTTTCTAGCTCAGTGTTATCCAGACTAAACTTCAATGGAATTAGAGTAATGAATCCGTTAGTCTTTTTTTGTAACTCTCTAATCTTAATGAGATGATCAACAATGTGTTCTGGTTTTTCTATATGACCATACAACATTGTGACATTACTTTTGATTCCAAGATTATGTGCAATTTCAATTGTATCAAGCCATTGTTGTCCAGTACATTTTCCTCGAATAATTTTTGACCTGACATCAGGGTGGAATAGTTCAGCTCCTCCACCAGGCATCGAATCAAGACCGGCATCTTTTAGTCGAGATAGAATTTCAGTTATAGAGTTTTTTGTTAACTTTGATAGAAAGAAAATTTCTGCAGCAGTAAATGCCTTGATAGTCATGTCAGGATGTTTTTGTTTAATTGCAGACATCATTTGCTCATAGTAATCCAGTTGTAAATCAGGATGAAAACCCCCTACGATGTGAACTTCAGTTGCACCCAAATCTTTTGCAGCTGCGACTCTTTTTTCTATTTGATCAGGGGTAAGCGTGTAAGCATCATCTTCTCCACCTTTACGATAAAATGCACACATCTGACAGCTTGCAGCACACAAATTTGTATAATTCATGTAATAAGAGGCTGCAAAGGATACAGTATCCCCAACCAGTTTTTTTCTTACAATATCAGCTGCTGCACCAACCACATGGAGATTATCATCATTAAGTAATTCCATTCCATCGTCAAATGTCAGTTCTTCACCATTTATTGCACGTTCAATTGCAGTTGAACTTCCTACAAGCTCTTCTAACATGATTAACTTAGTAACAGTGAAAATATAAAACAATGCAAGCCAAGTTTTAGTATGGTACTGCCTTTAGTTGATGAAGATAAACCAAAGTGTTTTTTGTGTCATGATACATTTGATGACTACGAAACTCTGCGAAAACATCAAGATACAGTACACAAAGACTTTTTCGAATATCATGAGAAAAAGAGAGGTCCAGCGCCTGGCGATGTGTCTATTTTTTAGATTTTTGAGATTTTAGTAGTTCCAGAGCCTTTTGTTTACCCATATTTGCCAAATCATAATCCTTGTCTATTACAAGTGCTTTTTTGAAGCATGTCAAGGCTGAATCAAGTTTTCCTAATTCCCCTAAAGACATTCCCTTACAAGCAAGAGCCATTGCAAATCGAGGCTTAATTTTTAGAGCAGAATCATAACATTCGATAGCTTCGGAAAATTTTGACTTTGCGTGTAGTAAAGTTCCTTTTCCAACTAGTGCATCTAAATTTTTTGAATCTTCTTTTAGAACAGAATTGTAAGTTTGAAATGATTGAGAGTTTTTTCCCATTCGTTGTAATGTAGCAGCTTTATCTAACAATGCAGGAATGTGTTTTGGATCAGAATCTAGAATTTTTTCATATACAAGTATGGCTTCTTCATATTCTTGATCTTCAGCAAGATCAGATGCTTGTTCCAACATTTTTTGGAATTTGTTTTCCACTAGTTAGAAGAATATTTCCTAGATAATATTATTATTGTTTAATCTTCCTGTATATTCCAAAACCAATTAAAGCAAAAATTCCCGATACAATTCCAACCATTATTACAAGAGGAGTAAAATCTTCAGAGAAATATCTTGATTCAAGCCATGCATTTGGCAACACAGTGACAAAATCATTTCCAGAGAAATCTTCTATATATCCAATAGCAAGAGCCAATTTTCCAGAAGACCCATTTTTGTCAAAAACCGCCATGTAGTAAGTTCCAGGTGCTTCCAACTCTAGATCAATTTCTTGACGTTCCCAATATGTGATTTGACCAAAGGGTTCATAGAATTCTTTTGAAGGGATTGGTCCATTGAAATCAAAGACGTAAGCATCATAACCGTCAGGAATAGGATAATCAAAATTTTTGTCAACGTCAATTACTTTGAGTTCATCTACTAGATCAAGAAACGTTGAAGGTCCTATCAGTACAAGTGATGGAGTGAAATTTTCCAAATCATCTAATTTTGGAATTACAATACTACTGTAAAGCCTATCATCTTTTTCTGCTTCAAACTTGTAAAATAATGCGTTGCCTTCCAACTCTTCATACATTGCCCAAGAAATTACAGGATCAGGAATAATCAATGCAGATTCATAATCAATATTGCTTCCATCGGTGGGAATTAGCTTGTGTCCAAATGCAGATGCTGGAAGCATCAATAAGCAAAACAGTCCAATGAATACAATTTTCTTCATAATTATCATTGTACATTTGAGAATTTAACGCATGGATACCCATTTTGTATAGTGCCTTTTTCTAGGCGTGAATACTAGTGCTAACACCGAATTTTTTTGCGTTTGTTAAATAGGCAATTTCAAGGATAAATTTCATGGAACTAAAACTACCATTCAAGTTAAGAGTAAAATATCTCAATTCGAGTGAAAATGGCTTTGAAGGAAAAGCCGTATTTCATGAAAAAGAGTACTCAATCAACATTCATGCACAAACCAACGAGAAGACAATCAAAGTTCCGTTTCCAGTCATGGGAGTAACTGATGATGAAATATTAGTTAGAGTCTCAGGACCATCAGGAGTTTACGTGCAAGATCATGTAAAGTTCAAAGGAGAGTCAAAATGGATAGAGATAGATTCTGATACGATATTTTCAGAGATTGAGAATAATCAGAACAAGTTTGACACCATGGAAATATTTGTCAAATAACTAAGACCACGAACAAAGATTATTCTTAGATAATTCCCCAAAGAAAAATCCTATCGATATTCTATTTCGTAATCCAGATACAGATTCAATCTGATGATAAAATTTTGGATTTAATATCACCATATCTCCTTCAATAGGAGAGATCATTGTTTGGTTAACATCTTTGATGAGTTCAGATGAATATCCAAAATCAGGTTCACGCATACATTCGTCATTTTTATTCCACATTTTATGGAAAATTGTTAGTTCGCCACCTTCTTGTGGGGATTGAAGGTAAAGGATTGCAGATAATTGATTTTTAAGACAACTTACATCATAGTGGCTCATCTCAAAATGAGAATTATCACGATGCAGATGTACAGAATCATCAGTTCCATGAATTCGTATTACAGCATCAGAGTAGGCCATGCCATTTTCAGATGCAGTAGTAAGTTGTTTTTGGAATATTTTCGAGATGGTTTTACGCATAGAAATTATAGGAGATGTGTTTTCTGCAAATAATTTTTTCAAAAAATCATTAGATTTTTTTGCGTTTGAGAAGTATTGAGATTTTTCATAAATATGAGAGCTAAGAGATGTGCCAAATTTTTTAGGATTTTTGTTTGTCGTTTTAATGTTTGATATTTTAGATGATAATGATGCACACTCAGTTTTTGATAAATCAGTATCCGCCGGCGCCAGAATGAGAGACGGTACAGACAAGTCTATTTTCAGAATTTCTGCCTGAAATTTCGCATTTTACGAATTTATCCTTCAGATTTTCTTCAATTTGTGAGACATTTCTAGAGTTTTCATCAGCAGGAATACTTGGAATATCAATTTCGGTAAAATTGATTTCTTCAACATCTTGATAACTATCTTGATTGGTATCTTTTTGATGCGATACGTTCATCTCAAATGAATTCGTTGAGATTATTTTTGTTACAGTTCCCCAGATTATGTCAGACATTTTTGATCATAATAAAAAGAAAGAGATGTTATGGAACAACTACAAGATTCAAAGGAAGGTCTAGTTTTCCAAATGGTTCAGATATTCTCAAGTAGTAATCTTTACCTGAATCATACTCAAAGTTTTCATAACTTCCATAACCTATTGCAGGACCCCACAAAATATTTGCAAATTTGGCTTGTCCCGGTTTTAGAACAATGTTACCAGATGTGAAATCAGAGCCAGAATTGACCCATTTTTTGCCTCCATCCCATACAGGAACTAGTATTTGCAAGTTCAAGAGAGCTTGTCCAGTTGCAGTGTATGCAATGTTATTGTATTCTTTAACACCTTTGCGAGTTTCCTCTTTCCAGTCTGCAACATAATAAATTGCTACATTACCAAGTTGGTATTTTTCACCATCATTCATGTATGTTTTTAGTTTGTATTCTTCTTTGATTGTTTTTTCACATTCACGAATTTCTCTTTTGTTTTCTCCACCTTGACATTGTACTAACATTTCGTCAAGATCTGCGTTACCAGATGATTGTGATTTTGTGGCTTCTTTAGGAGTTTCTTGATATTGAGATTTTGATGCACCGTCATCACTTACAGCGCTTGCGCTAACTTTCATGATTCCCATTTTAATCAAATATTGAAGTGCATTTACAAATTCATTTTCAGTTAATGTACCGTCAGCCCACCATCCTGCGTTATTTTTTACCCAACTTGGAATGGTATCAGAGGTACCTGAACTTCTGGTAGTTGATGGAACGTTAATTATTCCGTTTTCAATCATGTATTGAACACCAGAAACAAATGCAGTATCGTCGATTTGACCTTCAGCCCACCATCCTGCGTTATTTTTTACCCAGTCAGGGACATTGTTTGCATCTACACTAGCGACCATTGAGGTCAATAGTAAGACGCTTGCAACTCCCGCGAGTAGTACTTTCATTAAACATTTGACGCATTTACAATATATAAGCAAGTGCTAATTCAAGGACTAGTGCCTAACGAAGCATCTCTAAACTTTAATCCAATAGAATATCAAAAACTGTATGCCAAAATTTTCTTTTACAAAATTAGTAGATATTGATAGAGACAAATTTTTTGCAATTAGTACAGATTATGAGAAATTTACAGAGATACTACCAGAATATTTTCTAGAATTAAAAATTGTTGAGAGTAATGGAAATACAACAAAAATTTTTGAAACACTCCGTTTTCTTGGTAAAACAGTGAATGTTACTACAGAACATGTAATTGAAAAACCAGATAGACATATTGTCAAGATGTTAGACGGACAGGCCAAAGGTACAATATTTGATGAAAGATATGAAAAAGTTGGAGAAAAAACAAAGGTTACGATCGAAGTGGATTTCGTGTTATCAGGAGGATTGAAAATTTTAGGAATGTTTGCTAAAAGTAAAATCGAAAGTAGTATGAAGATGGTTTTGGATGAATTTGCAAATTATGCAAAAAAACACTCACAGTGACGAAAGATGTTTTTGTATTAATGGATGTGCCAAAACTGCACTATGTGCTGCAGAGTCAGTTCCTATTCCATAACTTACAGTAGAATCACCTACAAAAAATAGCCCATCAACATGTGAAACAGAATGTGGCATTTTGTTTTTCCACACCAAGCCTGGTTCTTTAACTACAGCTTCTACCAGTTTCCAGGCCATAGGTCTATCCCAGAGTAATGAATCATCAAAATCAGGATAAATATCAGATAATTCTTGTTTCATCTTAGAGACAATTTCTTTAATCCGTGTAGGATTTTCGGTTTCTTCGGGTTTTACAGGAGTACCAACAATTATGAGATGTTCTCCTTTTGGGGAAACTGAAGGAGTAATGTTTGAGATGAAAAATATTCCTTTTGAAACATAGTGTTCACCTACAGGGAAAACAACCTGACGTTCATCCAATTTTTTTGATAATGCAAAGTGAACCTCTACAACAGAGGTAGTTTTATTCAAACGATTTGTCTTTGTGATAAAATCATCATCAAATATTCCATTATCAAATAATTGATTTATTGCATGATATGCAGGATATGAGATAATTACACAATCACTTTCAACTATCTCTCCAGTAGATAGTTCAACTCCAGTCACCTTTCTGTCCTTAACAAGTACCTTTTTGATGGAATGTCCAAGATTTACTTGAGAGTTTTTCTCCTTGACATAATTTGCCATTACCTCACTAATTCGGTCATATCCGCCCATGTCAGGATATGCAAATTCACTTGTTCCTCCTTTGAAGGGATTTGCGCGAATTATGGTTCTTGCAAATTCACCAAGAGAGATATGATCAGGAGTATCTGCAAATGCAAGCATACACACAGCATCAAAAAATTGCTTAGAATGGAAATCGAGCTTGGATGTGACTTTTGTCAATGGTACAGAATCAAGCTGTTCAGCTTTTTCCATACTGGTAAAAGCCATAGGTAGTAGAATTTTCAATAATGATATTCTACTTTTGAAGGGTATCAGAGACATTTTGAGAATATCTCCAATACCTTTTGGATATGTATGAAATCCATCATCATAAAATGCAATTTTATCAACAATTGCAAGTTTCAGTCTGGATTCTATCTTGACGTCTTTTAAAATTTCATAAATTGCAGATTTTTTGTAAAACGGCATAATGTGAAATCCGTTATCTAAAATGTGGTTTTTGAATTCCATGGAGGCTGTTCTTCCCCCAACTCTATCAGATTTCTCATAGACAGAAACAGTGTGTCCGTCATTGACCAAGAGTGTTGCAATGGATAGCCCACCGACGCCGGCGCCGATTATGACGACCGGTTTTGTCGGTGAGTTTTTTGAAATCTCTTTAGTTTGATTATTGGAATTCATTTTAAGCAGCAACTGGTGTTGGTGTTTTGACAGTTATGGCTCTTTTCTTGTTTCGTGATTTAGTTCTCAAAATCATTTTGCAACAAGGGCAACGAATTTCTTCGGTATCAAGCCATACTTCACACCAACTGCAACGTTTTAGTCCAAATTGATATTTTAATGAGTTTGGAACTTTCATTACTTTGTGCTGTGTGCATATTCCTTTACATGATGCGCCCATGAAGTAAATATTCAATTATGATATTTAATAGTTATGCACTAGCGTGAGTCTAGTGCTAATTTTTTACATTTTAGCATTGAATAACCGATCAATCCATTTTCAGATGCAGATTGCATTTTTTTCATAGATTCAAAAAGTATTTTTTCTACATATTTAGAATAACGAGAAAGAATTTTTTTCCGTAGTTCTTCACGATTGTTGATATAATATTGAGCAAGAGGCGGGTAAACATTTTTTCCAATGTCACTTGATTCTATAACTTCAAATCCATTTTTGGAAATTTCATCTAGAATATTTTTTTGTGAATAATGTTCTGATGACCAGGTAAATTTTAAAATTCCAAGATTACTCAAACTAGAATCATCTGTAGCAGTTGGAATTGCAATAGCAAGAATTCCATCATCTTTCAAGACACGATATGATTCAGAAAAAAAGTCACCAACAGGTTTGAAGTGTTGTGCAGATTCTAATGCAATTACACGATCTAAAGAAGAGTTTGAAAAAGGAAGCATTCGTGCAGTCGAATTAAGTTTTGAAATATTGTCAGGTTCAACAGAGGCCAATTGCGAGAAATTAACATTTACAGAGGATATTTGTAATGAAGGATATTGGGAAATCCATATTTTTGCAGGACCTAAAATTCCACTTCCAACATCAGATATCATTTCTGCTGAAGAGATTTCAGCCATATCACCCATCATGGTGCATAATCGTCTTTGAGCATCTATCGGATGAGGTGTGGATTCATCCCAAAATCCAAAATTTAGCATATCACCCCCAGTTGATACTTCCATAATTGGCGATAATGCATCATACAGTTTTACAACGTCATTTTCATTCCTTCGAAATGTCCACAACAGGAGATCTACAGGATTAATCAGCATGCTAAAAATAAAAAAACCGCGGATATATGATTTAAGGCAAATCCACTAATTCTTCAACGCAGTGTTTGTGAACCCAAACATCATCTGCATTTCGGGCAATTTCCTTTCCTTTCTGGATATCTCCGCCACAACTTTGGCACTTTCCGTTAAATCTTGCTTTCATGTGTATCAGTATAGCCGTATGTGTAAATGTGGTTCTGTGTAGATATGTTTGACCTAAACTCAGCATAAAATCAATTCAGAGTTAACAATGGATCAATTTTTTTGAGCATTTTTGTCAATCAGAAGAGGCAATTTGCATATTATAGATCAAAATCTAATGTTTAATATGCAAATTGAAGATTCTAAATCTAATCCAAAACAAGATTTTTGGGATAATGCAAACAAGTATTCTTGGTCAAACGGAGAATATGAATTTCTAAAAGAAATGTCATTTATCATGGTCAATTTACACCATCAGAATAATTCTGAAGAATGATAGTGCCAAGTTAAAAAAATTAACACTAGAAGACATTACTAATTAATTCAAAGTGACATACTAGAATAGTGAATAAAGATTCTGAATCCAACGATCATGTTTGTAAAAATAGTAACGGAAAAGATGTCCTACTAGTTTCTGATAGCACTACAGGAGAAGTCATGTGTTCAGCATGTGGAGAAGTTGTATCAGAAAACTTGGCAGAACTGGGACCAGAATCAGTACAAACAGGCGAAGACTACATGTCAAAATCCAGAACAGGTAGAAAATCAACACTTGCATTCAATGACATGGGATTATCAACAGTAATTCAACAATCAGACAAGGATGCAACAGGTAAGAATCTGAGTGGAGAGATGAAAAGAACTTTTTATCGTCTACGAATGTGGGATAAGAACAGCAAAGCACTTCCAGGTCACAGAAATATGCAAAAAGCATTTACACTTTTGGAAGGACTAAAGGCAAAATTATCACTTACAGATGCAGCAGTTGAGCAGGCTGCATACATTTACAGAAAGACATTAGCAAAAAAGATTGGAAGAGGTAGAAGTATTCCCGTCATTTTAAGCGCATGTGTATACGCATCATGCCGATTTACAAACACACCAAGAACAATTCAAGACATTGCAGATGCAACAAATCTTCGAAGAACAAGCATACACAGAATTTACAGAATGTTAGTAAGAGATCTTGATTTAACACTTGAGACCTACAATCCAGTTAGCTTTATCACAAGAATTACAACCGAGGTTGGAGCATCAGAAAAAACCAAACGGGATGCCATAAAATTCCTAATTAAAGCAGAAGAGCTGATGATAACAAGTGGTAAGAATCCAGTTGCAATGGCAGCCACAGTAGTATACCTTGCTGCAATTACAAATAACGAAAAAGTTTCACAAACTCAAGTATCAAAGGCTGCAAACATCAGTAGCGTAACAATCCGAAACCTCTGTAAAAAACTCAAAGATGCAAAAATTGCATCATTTTCAAATCCCAAATTAAGCAAGGCAGTAAAAAATGATGAGACGTATAACGTTGCTACAAGACAGAAAGTAAAGAAAGGCTAGCCAAGTTCTGATTTTTTTATTCCACTTGTTTCAATTTCATAACGAAGTGGAGCTGGAAGCTCAAGATACTGTTTGTTTACCAGAATCTTAATTTGATCATCAGGAACTTGAACACGTTTTAGTAATTTCCCACGTTGATGTGCGTAAGATTTGTTCCAAAAAGTATTTGCGTCAAATGTTTCGATTTTGACCATTAGTCTCTGTCGATAAATTCAGTTGCAGCAGGAGGGTTTGGACTTAGACCCTTTCTCTTTCGTATATCTTCAGTTAGAGTTGCAGCAATTGATTTTGGTACAGGGGTCCATGCTTTGAAATGTGTATTCCACATTGCTTTACCGGCAGTTTGACCACGCATTTTTTCAGAAATGTCAAATGTTTCAACTGCAGGAACTTCTCCAATTACAATACTTGTTGCACCCTTTTGTTGCATATCCAAAACTTTACCACGTTTTCCTTGTAGTACTGATGAAACATTTCCAATTAGATCAGTTGGAACACGAACTTCGATTGCAAGCATTGGTTCTAACAATACAGGTTCTGCAGATAAAAATGCTGCAAGACATGCACGTCGTGATGCAGGTCCAAGTTGAGACAATCCTCTATGGGCAGTGTCTTCATGAGGAACAAAATGTGTAAATGTGAATTTACAGTTTCTTACCTGTTCTTTTGTAAGACCACCTTCACTCATTACTTCATCAAATCCAGATAATAGCGAGTCAGTAGATTCATCTACAAATTGAACACCCTTAGTTCCGTTAATCATAACATTTCCACGAGAATCAAATCTCATTACCTTCTTTGCAACATCTGGTGACCAACCTTTTTCACGCAATATTTGAGCAGTTTCTTTTTTATCCTTCATTTCACTGAGAGTTCCGTTTCTACACATTTCAGCAATTTCAGGTTCTAATGGTTCAACTTTCATGAAAATTTTGTTGTGGCGGTTTGGAGATTTTGCCATAACAGGTTCACAATTTCCATTAATTGTTTCTCTGTAATTGATTAATGGTTCAGAAGTTACAATTTCGACTTTGGCATCTTTGATTAGATTTACTGCAACATCAAGGTGTAACACACCCATTCCAGCCATAATTGTTTCACCACTTTCTTCATCAATTTTGATTACAAGGTTTGGATCTTCAATTGTAAGTTTTCTTAAAACTTCAACAAGTTTTGGCAAGTCTTTTGGATGTTTTGGTTCAATTGCCATTTGTACAACAGGCTCTGAAACATATTTTGATGCTTCAAATACAGGAATGTCTTTTACAGTTGCAATAGTTTGTCCTGCACGTACATCAGTTAATCCCAATAAGGCAGGAATGTTTCCTGCACCAAGTTCACCAACCTGTTCTCTTACATTTGACATGAAAAAGTTTACAGATTGTACACGACCTTCACGATTTGTATCAATGATGTTTATTGTTTGACCGTCTTTAATTTTACCAGAGAATAATCTTCCAATTGCTACAGGACCTGCAGCAGGATCAATTGTCATGTTTACACACATCATGATTGTTGGACCGTTATCATCACAAGCAAGAAGTGCTTTACCAGTATCAGATTCTAAATCACCTTTCCAAATTTTTGGAATTCTATATTTTTGTGCAACGTGTGGAGGAGGATGATGTTTAACTACCATTCCAAGTACACCTTCAGCCAAAGGTGCTTTTTCTACTAAATCTTCAACTTTACCAGAATCAGAATATGCATCAATTACATCATTGAATGTAACGCCTTTTTTCTTCATTATATCGACATTGATTGCCCATTTGTCTTTTGCAGAGCCAAATGTTACACTGCCATCCTGAATGGATACTTTCCATTTTTCTTTGTACTCATCTTCAGCATAAGTATCAATTAATTCGTTAAAGTTTGCAACAACACCTGCCAAGGTTTCTTGCATTTTTTCAGGAGTTAATCTTAGTTCTTTGATTAATCTGTCGACTTTATTGATAAACAAGACAGGTCTTACTCTTTCTTCAAGAGCCATTCTTGTTACAGTTTCAGTTTGTGTCATAATACCTTCAACAGCATCACATACAACAACAGCACCATCAATTGCTCTAAGACTTCGAATAACTCTTCCACTAAAATCGACGTGACCAGGAGTATCAATCATGTTAATGACATAATCATTGTCATCTTGAGAATAAAGTAAAGTTACGTTAGCTTGGTAAATTGTAATTCCTCTTTCTTGCTCTTCTTTATCAAAGTCCATGGCAAGTGCTTTTCCAGCAGCAGTAGGTGCAATAATTCCAGAATAAGCCAAAAGACTATCACTCATTGTTGTTTTTCCGTGGTCAACGTGTGCAATTACACCGAAGTTACGAATGTTTTGCTTATTTTTGATAATTTTCATTACTTCTTGAGTTGACTTGAATTTTGCCATAATGCGAAAACTAGTCGAGGATTATATAATGTATGTGATGTTTAGTCATGAAATTAAATTGTTAATTTTTTCAATATAAAAAATTCAATTAAGAAAAATCTTGAAAAATGATCGTCATTAAACAAATTGCTAGAACCAAATTGTGATGAGTTGGATTTTTATTACGATTCGTTAAAAAACAAAAATGGAAATTTCAGTAG
>LUMG01000095.1_pt1 | contig 18483 bp, 20 predicted proteins | sample 729691 | NCBI WGS metagenome assembly LUMG01 (sample SAMN03860269, study PRJNA289734) | marine metagenome | biome: seawater column; feature: ocean; material: water; isolation source: Red Sea water column Station 34 - depth 50m | place: Saudi Arabia: Red Sea | collected 2011-10-15 | depth 50 m
CAAGCAGCAATACACATAAAAAAACTAAATTCCAGCAAGGGAAAGGCCGTTCAGGCAACCAGGGCACAGGCCGATAGAGACCTATACAAAAGAGCAATACAAGAGCTTATTTTTGCACAAGAAAACCTTTCGGTTTATGAGGCAGCAGCGACAAGGCTGATTGTAGGCGGCCAAAAAATAAACGGCCTCGAAACAGACAACGGCGAAAGATTCTTTTCTAATGCGCTCGTGCTAACCGTGGGCACGTTTTTAAACGGTGTGATGCACACTGGAGAGCAACAAACAAGCGGAGGTAGAAAAGGCGATAAGCCATCCATAGCGCTGGCGGAGCAGCTTTTGGAAATCATGCCAAGAACAGGCAGGCTTAAAACAGGAACACCTCCTAGAATATTGAAAGCAAGCATTAATTTTAAAAAGCTCGAAGAACAGGCTGGCGACAACCCAAGGCCTGTTTTTTCTTTTATGTCATCAAGAGAAGACCACCCAAAACAGGTCAGCTGCTACATTGCACACACAAACCAAAGAACGCATCAAATCATTCTTGATTCATTGAAGGACTCACCAATGTACACAGGAATAATTAAAGGGGTTGGACCAAGATATTGCCCATCAATTGAAGACAAGGTGGTTAAGTTTTCAGAAAAACCAAGACACCAAATCTTTGTTGAGCCAGAAGGTCTTGACTCTGAAGAGGTCTACCCAAATGGAATTTCAACAAGCATACCAGAGAAAGCGCAGCGGAGATTTGTTCGATCAATTGAGGGTTTTGAAAACGCAGAAATTTCTCAATCAGGATATGCCATTGAATATGACTATTTTGACCCAAGAGACCTTAAGCCAACATTGGAAACAAAAAGCATCTCTGGACTCTTTTTTGCTGGTCAAATAAATGGCACAACTGGATACGAAGAAGCAGCGGCCCAAGGCCTTGTTGCTGGAATCAATGCAGCGCTTAAGATCCAAAACAAAGACACTTGGTCACCAAAAAGAAGCGAGGCCTATCTTGGTGTATTGGTCGATGATTTGGTAACAAGAGGAACAAATGAGCCCTATCGAATGTTCACAAGCAGAGCGGAGCATAGACTGGTCTTAAGGGAAGATAATGCTGACAAAAGACTTACACCATTAGCCAGAGAAATGAACCTCATCTCAGAGCTTAGGTGGACAAAATATTGTAATAAACAAGAAAAAACAGAGCTCGAGATACAAAGGCTTAAGGATACAAAAATCACAATAGAGCAACTAAAGAATATAGACAGTGAGAGCAAAAAGAATGATTCAAACAAAACCGCTTTTGAGCTACTCAAGAGACCAGGCGTAACATATGAGAAAATTGTAAGCGAAATAGGCCATAGAGCACACTACCAAAAAAACACTCTCGAAGATGAAACAATAGATGACTTGATTGAAACAGAGGCAAAATATGAAGGCTATCTAAAGCGTCAAAAAAGAGAGATCGAGAACCAAGAAAAATACACAAACTTAAAGCTTCCAAAAAACATAGATTACTCTAGCCTCCCAGGGCTTTCGAACGAGGTCAGACAAAAACTAGCTGAATTTGAGCCACCAACAATTGGACACGCTGCACAAATACAAGGCGTTACACCGGCATCTATCTCGGTATTAATGGTGCATCTTAAAAAACAACAAATTAAAAGAGCGGAGGGAATGTGAAAAATAGAACCTTAACAATAATGCTGAGCATTTTTTTATTTGGGTGCGGCCCCAATGCAGACAATGAGAACACCCCAAAGGAAAAACTCGTCATCGGGGGCGCTTCTGGTGAAGAGCTTGCTGAAAATCAAGTTTTTAGAAAAAATAATGGCTCAGACCCAGGGACACTGGACCCTCATAGAGCCGAAGGTGTACCAGCCTCGAATGTTTTAAGAGATTTGTACGAAGGTCTCGTCTCTGAGGCGGCAAACGGAGACTATATTCCTGGCGTTGCAGAGTCCTGGACAATATCTGATGACGGAAAGTCTTATCGATTTAAAATCAGAGATGATGCAGTTTGGAGCAACGGCGACAATGTTGTCGCAGAGGACTTTGTCTTCTCTTTGAGGAGGAGTGTTGACCCTAAAACACTGTCGAACTATTCGAGCATGCTTTATCCAATAAAGAACGCAAGAGATGTTGTCTTGGGCAATGAGTCACCCGAGCTTCTTGGTGTGTCTGCAGAAGGCGAAAAGGTTTTGCTTATCGAGCTAGAAGAACCCACACCATATTTTATAAGTCTACTGACACACTCAACCACATACCCAGTTCACCCACCCTCTGTTATAGAGCATGGCTCATCCTTTACAAGACCAGAAAACATGGTCAGCAATGGAGCCTTCACCCTTGAGGACTGGAGAATCCAGGACTATATTTTGCTTACCAGAAACACAAAATACTGGGACGACAAGAATACTACGCTGAGCAACGTATATTATTATCCGCTTGATAACCCTGACGCATCTCTAAGACGCTACAGAGCAAATGAGCTCGACTTTACAGATACGACACCAAGTGAACAATTGCCATGGATTAAAGAAAACCTAAAAGAAGAATTAAAAATAACACCCTATTTTGGAAGTTACTACTATGGGTTTAATAACACAAAACCACCCTTTAAGGACAACCCAGAACTGAGGATGGCGCTTTCTTTGGCTGTCAATAGAACCATCATTACAGATATTGTTCTTGGTGCAGGGCAAATACCAGCATTTACATTTGTGCCACCTGTCAAAGAATACAAAGGGATTCAGCCTGAATGGGCCGGCCTCACACAAGAGGAGAGGGAGAGCCTTGCGAAGGATTTTTATCTCAAAGCAGGCTATAGCCCAAACAATCCACTTAGTATTGAAGTTATATATAACACCAGCGAAAACCATAAAAGGGTAGCCTTGGCTGTTGCCTCAATGTGGAAAAAAATACTGGGCGTCGAGACAAAGCTAAGAAACCAAGAATGGAAAGTTTTTTTAGAAACAAGAAGACTAAAAGAAGAAACGGAAATATTTAGAGGCGGATGGATAGGAGACTACGACGACCCATATACTTTTTCAGAATTACTCCATTCTGAAAATGAAATGAACCACTCTGGTTACGCAAGCGCCGAATACGACGCATTGTTGAAATCAGCCTCTCTAAAACCCGCAGGAAGAGACAGATTGAACGACCTGCTTCAAGCAGAGCAAATAATGCTAAACGACATGCCGGTTATCCCGCTTTACTTTTATGTCAGCCAACACCTGATAAAACCCTGGGTGGTTGGTTTAGAGGGAAATGTAATGGATCACCACTATTCTAAATATGTCAAAATCTTAAAATCAGAAACGATTGCAAGTGAGTAACTTTCGTTTTGTTATTGGCAGGTTCTTGGGAGCAATACCCACGCTCTTGATTTTGATTTGTTTGGCCTTCTTTCTTGTTAAGGCCGCACCCGGAGGACCTTTTGATTTCGAACGCTCTCTACCTGAAGAGGTTGAGGCAAACCTAAGGGCTGCATACAACCTAGATGACCCAGTTTATCTTCAGCTTGCTAAATACATAGGCGATCTTTTGCAAGGAGATTTTGGCCCTTCGTTTCAGTACAGAGATTATACGGTCACAGAGTTGATCTCAACAGGATTTCCCGTTTCACTTCGTTTGGGGTTTGCAGCAATATTACTCGCTTTGTTTTTTGGCTCATTGATTGGCTCAGTTGCAGCGCTTAACCAAAACAGCAAGTTGGATTATGGCGTCATGTTTTTTGGGATGATTGGCATATCAATCCCCAATTTTGTGATGGCACCTTTGTTGGTGTTATTTTTTTCAATCGGCCTAAAAGCATTGCCTGCTGGTGGATATAACGGCGGAGACTTTTATCATATGATACTTCCCGTTGTTTCCTTGGCGCTTCCGCAAATGGCATATATTGCTCGCCTAACCAGAGGCTCAATGATAGAGGTTTTAAGCAGTAACTTTGTAAGAACAGCAAAAGCACAAGGCCTGTCAACCAAAACAATACTGTTCTCTCATGTGCTCAAGCCCACCTTCCTTCCTGTTGTCTCATATTTAGGGCCTGCAACTGCAGCAATCATCACAGGATCAGTTGTGGTTGAGCAAATCTTTGGGCTGCCAGGTCTGGGGAGATATTTTGTGCAGGGAGCCTTAAATAGGGACTATACATTGGTGATGGGCGTTGTGGTTTTTTATGGCTGCCTAATCATATTGTTCAACCTGATTGTTGACACACTCTACGGGTTCATTGATCCAAAAATTAAACAGAACAGATGAAAAAAACAAACTCATTGCTAAACGATGCATGGTCCGCGCTTTCGAAAAATAAAGCAGCACTCATTTCTGCTGCAACAATGGCAGCGATGGTTTTTATGGTTTTGTTGGGACCAATTTTCAGCCCTTACGCTATTGATGAAATCGATTGGTCTATGATTGCTGCGGCCCCATCATTTTCTGACGGCCATATTTTTGGAACAGATGACCTAGGTAGAGACCTGTTTGTAAGAACAATGTATGGAGGAAGAATATCGCTTATGGTGGGTTTGGTGGCAACCTTGGTGAGCGTAATGATCGGGGTGACCTATGGTGCAGTAGCCGGCTTTATGGGAGGCAGAATTGATGCGCTAATGATGCGGTTTGTTGATGTTTTGTATGCAATGCCCTTTTTGTTTTTTGTAATTTTATTGATGGTCTTTTTTGGCCGCAGCATATTTTTAATATTCATAGCAATTGGCGCTGTTAACTGGCTGGATATCGCCAGAATAGTAAGGGGCCAAACGCTGAACATTAAAGGCAAAGAGTTTGTTGATGCCGCAAAGACAGGCGGTGTTTCTACAATTAAAATCATCATGAAGCACATTGTCCCAAACCTCCTTGGCGTGGTGGTGGTCTATGTCGCACTAACTGTTCCCCAAGTTATTCTTGTTGAATCGTTTTTGAGCTTTCTAGGCCTGGGCGTTCAAGAGCCTATGACATCTTGGGGTGCGCTCGTAAATCAAGGGGCTAGACAAATGGAGTCTTCACCTTGGATGCTTTTATTCCCAGCGGTGTTTTTAGCCACCACACTGTTTTGTTTTAACTTCATTGGCGACGGCTTAAGAGATGCACTTGATCCAAAAGATAGGACAAGAGGCAATGACTGATCTTTTAAAAACAAAGAACCTAAATGTTCGCTTCAAAAGTAGAGGAGAATCCATTCATGCAGTTAAAGACCTCAGTTTTAGATTAAGCGGTGATGAGGTTTTGGGTATTGTTGGGGAGTCTGGTTCTGGAAAGAGCCAAACTGTGCTTTCAATCATGGGGCTTCTAGAGTCCAACGGCAGCGCTTCAGGTAGCGCTATTTTCGCTGACAAAGAATTAATAGGGCTGTCGAATTCAGAACTGAATCAAATCAGAGGTAATGAAATTGCCATGATATTCCAAGACCCAATGAGTTCATTAAACCCCTATATAACCATTGGAAAACAAATGTCTGGAGTGCTTAAAAGGCACACCAAGATGAGCAAGCATGAGATAAAGGAGAGGTGTATAGAAATGCTTGACTCTGTCGGTATTAGCAAGCCACACGAGCGATATGACGGCTATTCATTTGAACTTTCTGGTGGAATGAGGCAGAGGGTAATGATCGCATCAGCACTGCTTACAAACCCAAAGCTTTTAATAGCAGATGAGCCCACCACAGCCCTTGATGTAACAGTCCAAGAAAAAATATTGGATTTGATATTAGATGTGAAAGACCGATTCAAAATGTCTGTAATTATGATCACTCACGACCTCGGCGTTGTAGCAAGAACATGTGACCGAGTATTGGTTATGAAAGACGGCGAACTTCAGGAAAGCGGCGACACAGAAGCTATATTTTATTCGCCCAACGCTGCATATACAAAAGAACTGTTGGAAAAATCAAAAGAAATAAACCTGGATGATCAGCAGAAATACACAGAGAGACAAGAGACAAGCATCAAGAATAGCTTGGTTAAATCCAGCAAGGCCAAAGTCAGCTTTATGCTGCCAAAAAAGACACTTTTTGCAGCAAACAATGTCTTAACAGCGGTCAATGAAATATCAATGGAAGCCATAGATGGAGAGGTATTGGGCATCGTTGGCGAGTCAGGAAGCGGAAAGTCAACGCTCGCTAAAACAATTTTGGGACTGCAAAAACTCACATCCGGACAGGTGGAGGTGTTTGGAGAAAGGCTCACTGAAATCAATAAAAAAGAGCTAAAAGAGATTCGTAAAAAAATGCAAGTCGTCTTTCAAGACCCATTCTCATCACTTAACCCAAGGATGACAGTTTTTGAGATCTTGAAAGAACCGCTTGATTCATTCTTTCCCTCAATGACAAAAGAGTCAGCACAAAAAGACATAGAGGATGGCCTAATGGAGGTTGGGTTGACCTCAGATTATTTGGGCAGGTACCCCCATGAACTCTCAGGTGGGCAGTGCCAACGAGTTGCTATCGCAAGGGCACTGATGCCTAAACCACAACTATTGATATGTGACGAGGCAGTCAGCGCACTTGATGCATCTATCAGGGGCGAAATAATAGACCTACTACTAAGAATAAAAAGCGAGAAAAAACTAACAATGATATTTATTGCCCACGACCTTGCTGTGGTTAGAAAGATATGTGACCGAGTTATAGTGATGCAGTCAGGCAAGATAGTCGAGCAGGGCCCAACAGAGAAAGTGTTTTTTGAGCCAGAAAAGGAATACACTGCAAACCTATTAAGCGCAGTACCGGTTCCCGACCCAAGAAAAGAGAAGGAAAAATATATTCAAAGAACTCAAGCGGATTAAAAAAAGGAGAAAAAATGTCACAGATACCCAATGAATTTAATTGCTTCAGAATCAACCAAAAAGAAGACAAAATCGTCTCTGGCCTTGAAAAAATTAAGCTTGAGGACATAAACCCAGGCGAGGTAACACTGAAAACAGAATACTCAAGCATCAACTACAAAGATGCTTTGGCTGCAACAGGGGCTGGAAAGATACTCAGAACTTTTCCACTTATAGGTGGAGTTGATGTTGCAGGCGAAGTCTTAGAAAGCAAGGACTCAAGATTTAATCCAGGCGATAAAGTCATTGCTGCTTGCTCAGGTCTGAGCGAAACAAATGACGGCGGATACAGCGAATATACCCGTATAAGCAGCGAGGCAGCTATTGAGCTTCCAGAAGCAATGGATACAAGAACTGCCATGGCAATTGGTACAGCAGGGTTCGCTGCAGGGCTTGCAATCTATAAGATGAAGTTAAACAAACAAACCCCTGAAATGGGACCCATTGTAGTAACAGGCGCAACCGGGGGAGTTGGCAGTATTGCGATTGACATGCTTTCAGCTTCTGGTTTTGAAACAACCGCTGTCACAAGAAAGAAAACACATGATGATTATCTAAAATCAATCGGTACATCAAACATCATATGTCTCGAGGACATGGAGATGGGTGAGCGACCACTTGAAAAAGCACAATTTGGAGGAGGCATAGACAACGTTGGGGGAGGCCTTCTTTCGTGGGTGCTTAGATCAACGGTGCCCGAGGGCAATGTCGCTAGCATTGGTTTGGCAGGAGATTTTAAGCTCCCGACAAATGTCATGCCTTTCATACTCAGAGGAGTCAATCTTTTGGGGGTAAACTCAACAACGCTTCCAAATTCTTTTAAACAAGATGTATGGAACGACATTGCAGTAAATATGTCCCCAAAAAAAATAGAACAGATCGTGACTAAAGAAGTCACGTTGGAAGAGCTGCCAGAACAGTTTCAAGCGTTTCTTGATGGAAGTATTGTTGGCAGAGTATTGGTGAAAATCTGAACCTTTCTAAAAGCGACAAAGCCCTACTTAAAAAAGGGGTCATTGCTCTGGGCTTGGGTCATTCGAACGAAGAAATAGAGCAACAGGTGAAATACCTAGAGCTGCTGCTGGAGGCAAATAAAGACATTAACCTCACAGGAATCACCCAACCCAAAGAGGCAGTAATAAAACACACGCTCGACTCATTGAGTGCCTCAAAAGCGATCGAGGGAAGCAAGATCATTGATATAGGATCTGGTGGCGGGACACCAGGGATACCTTTGGCAATTGCAAACCCAGACAAGCACTTCTATTTGATTGATTCAGTCCTAAAAAAAACAAACTTTTTAGACGAAGCAACCAAGGCATTGGGCTTGAAAAATACCACGGTCATATGTCAAAGAGGAGAAAGAATAAACAACATCTCTGCTGACACAGTTGTCTCAAGAGCATTTGGTTCACTCAATTATCTCATCGATGCATCAAAAAAGATGGTTTCAAAAAATGGCCTTTTTTTGGCCATGAAAGGAAAAATTAAACAAGAAGAAATCAACGAACTCATGAACGACTTCTCTGTTCTACAAATACAAGAAATTAAGGTACCCTATTTGGAAGCAACGAGACATTTCGTCTTTATCAAAAGAAAATAAATGGCAAACATCATAGTAATTGCAAATCAGAAAGGAGGGGTTGGGAAAACCACAACATCCATCAACCTCGCCGCCGCTTTGGGTCAGCTTGGCAAGAAGACCCTGCTGGTTGATCTTGATTCTCAGGGCAATGCCTCAAGTGCATGCGGCCTCAGCCATGACCAGGCAACACCGACTATTTATGACCTGCTTTTAGGAGAGGTTGATGCCGGCCAATGTATCAAAAGAGCTGCAGAAGACGGTTTTGATATCATTCCATCCAATAGAGACCTGATGGCTGCAGAAATACAACTCTTGGAGCTAGAAGAGAGGGAGCTAATTTTAAAAAAAGCACTCGATGGCATAACAAGCCTTTATGACTTTATCGTTATTGATTCTCCACCATCGATGAACATACTCACATTGAATGCGTTGTCTTTCGCCGAAAGCCTGATTATACCAGTACAGTGCGAGTATTATGCTCTTGAGGGCATGACAGGAATGCTTGAGTCAATTTACCAAATCAAAGACAGTGTCAACCCAAAACTCGACCTATTGGGTGTTGTCAGAACCATGTATGACAGCAGAAATAGCCTTGCTGTAGAGGTTTCAGCCCAACTGAAAAAATATTTTCACGACAAGCTTTTTTGGACATTTATTCCTCGCAATGTTCGCCTTGCAGAGGCCCCAAGCCATGGAATGTCAGCCCTGAAATATGATCCCAATTGCTCTGGTTCTAAGGCGTATTTATCCCTTGCCAAAGAGGTTGCCAAAAAAACCATGGAATCATAAAAGAACGAGGTTAAACTAAACACATGTCAGACAAAAGAAAAAGTCTAGGTAGGGGCTTAGATGCTTTGTTGGGACAGTCTGTAGAAAACGAAGCAAAAAGCGACAAACAAGGCTTGTCTGAGATCAGTATAGAACAAATTGGCCCAGGGCCATTTCAGCCGAGAAAACAAATTGAAGAGTCTCAACTTAAAGAGCTCGCTCAATCCATTGAAGCACAGGGTGTAATCCAACCAATTGTTGTCAGAGAGAGAGCGCTTGCTGATTCTCACACTGGAGTCAAATACGAGATCATTGCAGGTGAAAGAAGGTGGAGAGCCTCTCAGATAGCTGGATTAGAGAGCATCCCAGCCGTTGTGAGAACCATTGCTGATTCTGCAGCCGTTGCTGTCGCACTTATTGAAAACATTCAAAGAGAGAACCTTAACCCTCTTGAAGAAGCAAACGCATTTCAACGCTTGATAATGGAGTATGAGATGAGCCATCAAGAGGTAGCAAATGCTGTTGGTAGAGCGCGAGCAAGCATCAGTAACGCACTCAGACTCCTTGATCTGCCGAGCAGTGTGCAGGAATTGGTTAACAAGAAAGAATTGAGCATGGGCCATGCAAGGGCACTGCTTTCTATTCAAGACAGAAGCATGCAATTAGAGGTTGCAAACCTTATAGTCGAAAAAGGCCTCTCGGTGAGAGAGGCAGAGAGCTTGGTCAGAAAAATTGTTGATAAGAAACAGCCAAATAAGTCAAAGCCAGTAGCTGATCCAGACATCCAGAGACTCGAAAACCAATTGACCAGTCAGTTGGGAGCAAAAGTAACAATTAAACATAAAAAATCTGGCGCAGGAACGTTGAGTATTAAATATTCAAGCTCAGACGAGCTTGAAGGAATACTTTCAAAAATAAAGTAATCAAAGCAAATGAACCGAGTACGTTCACCCAAAGAAATCGCATTCCTAATATTGCTTGCACAAACAGCCACCGGCGTTCTTGTTGCAATGCTATTTTTTTATTTTGAGAGTATTGAGAGCGCAAGATCATCATTTATTGGAAGTGCAATAGCCGTTTTAACCTCTTTACATTTACTCAGTGTTTTGCTCGACAAAAGAGAGAAAAAACCAAAAAGCATTGTGAACACACTGTATCTTCTTGAGGCCTTTAAGTTCGTGCTCACAGCGCTGCTTTTTGTTGTAGCAATAATCTTGTTAAAAGCAATTTTTTTCCCATTAATAATAGGGTATAGTGTTGCCATTTTTATATATTGGCTATCGTTATTGATCACCTGATATAGGAACAATGAGAAGATTTTTCATCAACAAATTACTCCCAACGCTCATCGCGTTATTTTCTATTGGAAACGTTTCTGCAGCTGAAGGCGTCGGATGTTTTGGGCCAACAAAGGAAAAAGAATTCTCTGCCAATGAATACATTTCTCACCATCTTTCACATTGCACTGTAGACTCGCCACTTGGGATCATTCATATAGACAGTGTTTTTTATGCTGTTTTTATGGCCGTTCTTTTTCTTTTTGTTTTTTACCGGTTTGCTAAAAAAGCAAGCTCAGGCATACCAAGCAAGGGCCAAAGCTTCATTGAAATGATCATAGAGTTTGTGGATGAGCAAGTTAAGGATACTTATCACGGAAGTAGCAAACTCATTGCGCCACTTTCATTGACCATATTTGTCTGGGTCTTTCTGATGAACTTCATGGACCTGTTGCCGGTTGACATGCTTCCAAAAGCTGGCGAGATGATGGGGATCAAATATATGAGAGTCGTACCCAGCGCAGACCTCAATGTTACATTTGGACTTTCGGTGACAGTCTTTTTGTTGATTTTGTATTACAGCGTCAAAATAAAAGGCGTGGTCGGTTTTGCAAAAGAGCTAGCATTTCAACCATTTGGCAAAGCGATGCTCCCTTTTAATCTTCTACTAAAAGTGATTGAAGAAATAGCAAAACCAATTTCTCTCGGCCTTCGGTTGTTTGGAAACCTCTATGCAGGAGAGTTAATTTTTATGATTATCGCAATATTCACTGCCGGTGGTGGGGTCATGTACCTTTTAGACCTCGGCGTACTTCCACTTGCGATAGGACAATTTATTTTGGGACTAATATGGGCATTGTTTCACTTGATCATTATTTTGTTGCAAGCCTTTATTTTTATGATGTTGACCATTGTTTATTTGAGCATGGCGCATGAGGACCATTAATTTTTTAACCATTTAATATAAGGAGATAAAAATGGAATTTGTACAAGGCATGACATTGGTAGCGGTAAGCATACTAATTGGAATGGGGGCCTTAGGAACAGCAATCGGTTTTGGTTTGCTGGGCGGGCGTTTTCTTGAAGGATCAGCTAGACAACCAGAGATGGTTCCGATGCTACAAGTCAAAATGTTTATTGTTGCAGGGCTTCTTGACGCAGTAACAATGATTGGTGTTGGTATTGGGCTTTTCTTGCTCTTCGCAAACCCCTACCTTTCATAATCAACTTAAGCGGAAAGTAATATGAGCTTGAATGCAACACTGCTGATACAAATGACCGTCTTTGCGGTGGTCGTTCTATTTAGCATGAAGTTTATTTGGCCGATGATAATGGAGGCCATAGAGGAAAGAAATAAAAGCATATCCGATGGTTTAGCTGCAGCTGAGCAAGGACAAAAAAAGCTGAGTGAGGCTGAAACAGAGGTAAATGCACTCATTAAAGAAGCAAAGCAGCAGGCCACAACAATTCTAGACCAGGCAAACACAAGAGCCTCTGGAATCGTGGAGTCAGCAAAGAGCGAAGGCACATCAGAGCGAGATAAAATCATATCCACTGCTCACGATGAGGCACAACAGGAACTCTCCAAGCTTCGCGAAGGCTTAAGAAAAGAGGTTGCTGTCTTGGCAATAAGTGGTGCTGAGAAAATCCTCTCAAGAGAGATCAACAAAGCAGACCACAAAGACATGCTCGATGAGTTGGCGAATAAACTGTAATTATGTCTGAATCAAAAACAATCGCCCGACCATACGCAAACGCTTGCTTTGAAATAGCTCAAGAAAGCGGCAATGCAGAAGAGTGGTTGTTGTTTCTTGAGAACGCAGCAGAGGTGGTAAAAGACAGTGCAATGTTAAACCTTGTCAAATCTCCTGGCATAGATAAACAAGCACTTGCAAAAACCATCTTTTCTATCAGCAATGAAGCATCGGGCGCTCCGGAGTCTGAAGACAGAATGAATTTTATTTCATTGCTGTCACAAAACTCACGGCTTGAAGCGCTTCCAGAGATAAAGAAACAGTTTCAACAAATGAAACAAGAGCTTGAGAGGGTTGTTGAGGCAACAATCACTACAGCCAGTGAAATCAGCGAAGAGTCTCTAAATACTATAAAAGCAGCACTTGAAACCAAGCTTAATCAATCAGTAAGTATTGAGGTAATGATGGATGAAGGCCTTATAGGTGGGGCAAAGATCCAAATCGGCGACAGCATGATTGATGCCTCTGTTAGGTCCCAGATAGATGAGCTGGGTAGAATTTTAACGAATTAATGAAATAAGGAAAGAGAGATGGCAACCAAAGCATCTGAAATAAGTGAATTAATAAAACAACAAATTAAAAACTTCGAACACGAAGCCAAATCATCCGACGTTGGGACAGTTGTTTCTGTAACAGATGGTATCACCAGAATACATGGATTAAACGACGTCCAGTACGGAGAGATGATCGAGTTTCCTGGCGATACATTTGGCTTGGCCCTTAACTTGGAACAAGACTCAGTCGGAGCAGTGGTATTAGGCGACTACACCCACATTTCTGAGGGAGCACAAGTAAAAACAACCAATAGAATTCTTGAAGTGCCAGTTGGCGAAGGCTTGCTTGGCAGGGTTGTCGACTCCTTGGGAACGCCCCTCGATGGAAAAGGAGCTGTTTCCTCAGACCAAACAGCACCAATAGAAAAAGTTGCACCAGGCGTCATCTCAAGACAGTCAGTCGACCAACCAGTTCAAACCGGGCTTAAGTCGATTGATGCAATGGTACCAATCGGAAGAGGTCAGCGAGAGCTTATCATTGGTGATAGACAAACAGGAAAAACAGCGGTTGCTGTTGACACCATAATCAACCAAAAAGGCACAGGGATAAAATGTATCTATGTTGCAGTGGGCCAGAAAAACTCTTCTGTTGCCAATGTGGTTAAGAAGTTAGAGGAAGAAGGCGCATTAGAGCACACAATCATTGTCAATGCTGCAGCATCCGATTCAGCTGCCATGCAGTATATTGCTCCATATTCAGGCTGTGCCATGGGCGAGTACTTCCGAGACAAAGGAGAAGACGCCCTAATTATTTTTGATGACTTAACCAAACAGGCCTGGGCATACAGGCAAGTATCACTTCTATTAAAAAGACCTCCTGGAAGAGAGGCTTATCCTGGCGACGTATTTTATCTTCACTCAAGATTGCTTGAGAGAGCAGCAAGGGTGAACGCAGAGTATGTAGAAAAAGAAACAGGCGGGAAAGTGAAGGGCCAAACAGGCTCGTTAACCGCATTGCCAATCATTGAAACACAAGCGGGTGATGTTTCTGCTTTTGTTCCAACAAACGTGATTTCAATTACAGGGTTGGCGGAGCAGCGCAAACGAAAATCATTAAAAAACTCGGTGGTGGTGTCAGGCTGGCATTGGCACAATATCGTGAGCTTGCAGCATTTGCCCAGTTCGCATCCGATCTTGATGAAGCCACAAGGAAGCAGTTAGAAAGAGGCCAGAGAGTAACAGAGCTAATGAAGCAAAAACAATACGCACCATTGACTGTGGCAGAAATGGCTGTATCTCTTTATGCTGCGAACGAGGGCTATCTTGATGACGTCCCAGCAGATAAGATTGTCGATTTCGAGGCAGCATTACACGCAAACTTTGTTGAATCAGCCTCTGATCTTGCCCAAAAGATCAATGATACTGGTGACTACAACGATGAAATTGAAGCCGAGCTCAAAAAGTTCGTTGAAGATTTTAAAGCAACCGGCACCTATTAATTATGGCAAACGAAAAGGAAATTCGAACAAAAATTGGAAGTGTTAAAAACACCCAAAAAATTACGAAGGCCATGGAAATGGTTGCGGCAAGCAAGATGCGTCGAACACAAGAAACAATGAAAAAAGCGTTGCCATATGCAGACAAAATCAGAGCTGTGATAGGGCATATTTATAAGGCTAATCCGGACTATAAACACCCTTTTCTTGAAAAGCGTGAAGTCAAAACAGCCGGCTACATTGTTGTTAGTTCCGATAGAGGGCTTTGTGGCGGACTCAATGTAAACATGTTCAGAGGATTAATTGCCGAACTAAAAGAGAACAAAAGCAATCAAATTAATTCAAAGCTTTGCCTTGTTGGAGCAAAGGCGATCAGCTTTTTATTGTGCACAATGATTTTGTAAACACAATGACACAAAAACCAGAGATTAAAACACTGCTGCCAATAGACCCAGAAGATGGAGATCAAATGCAAGAACATTGGGACTATATTTATGAGCCAGACTCGAAAGAGCTTTTGGATTATATCTTGATGAGGTACATCGAGTCACAAGTCTATCGAGCAGTGGTTGAAAATGTAGCATGTGAAATGGCAGCAAAAATGGTTGCCATGAAAAGTGCAACAGACAACGCAGGAAAATTAATAGACCAGCTTGAGCTTGATTATAACAAAGCAAGACAAGCAGCAATCACACAAGAAATTTCAGAAATAGTTGGCGGCGCAGCTGCAGTTTAAATAGAAAGGATAATAAAGATGAGCACAGGAAATATCGTACAAGTAATCGGAGCGGTAGTGGATGTTGAGTTTCCAAAAGAAGCAATACCAAGCGTATATGATGCACTCTCACTCAAGGACGGAGATTTAGTATTTGAGGTCCAACAACAACTTGGTGACGGCATAGTCAGAACCATTGCAATGGGAGCGAGCGAGGGCTTGAAGAGAGGCCTTGAGGTTGAAAACACAGGCGCTCCAATCAGTGTCCCAGTAGGACAGGAAACCCTCGGACGGGTTTTGGATGTCCTTGGCAACCCAATCGATGAAAAAGGACCTGTTGGCGCTAAATCAAATAGGCCGATTCACGCAAAAGCACCCTCGTTTGAGGAACAGTCAACCGAAGCCGATGTATTAGAAACAGGAATTAAAGTCATTGACCTTCTTTGCCCGTTTGCAAAAGGCGGTAAGGTGGGCTTGTTTGGCGGTGCTGGTGTCGGTAAAACGGTTACAGTCATGGAGCTAATCAGAAACATCGCTGCAGAACATGACGGCTTTTCGGTCTTTGCTGGAGTGGGAGAACGAACAAGAGAGGGGAATGACTTTTACCATGAAATGATGGAGTCAAACGTCCTCGATAAAGTTGCACTTGTATACGGACAAATGAATGAGCCCCCAGGAAACAGGCTCAGAGTGGCGCTGACTGGACTAACGATTGCTGAGAACTTTAGAGATGAAGGAAGAGATGTATTGATGTTCATCGACAACATCTACAGATACACGCTTGCAGGCACAGAGGTATCAGCATTGCTTGGAAGGATGCCATCTGCGGTTGGGTATCAGCCAAACCTCGCAGAAGAGATGGGCGTACTTCAAGAAAGGATTACCTCTACAAAAACAGGGTCAATCACATCAATTCAAGCGGTTTATGTACCAGCAGATGATCTGACAGACCCTTCCCCAGCTACAACATTTGCCCACCTGGACGCAACAGTTGTATTGGCAAGATCAATTGCAGAGCTTGGTATTTATCCAGCGGTTGACCCGCTTGACTCAAACAGTCGTCAACTTGACCCTGGCATTGTTGGCCAAGAGCACTATGACACTGCAAGGTCAGTTCAACAGGTCCTGCAACGCTACAAAGAGTTGCAAGACATCATAGCAATCCTTGGTATGGACGAACTTTCTGAAGAGGACAAGCTCACCGTACAGAGAGCAAGAAAGATCCAAAGGTTCTTGTCACAACCATTCTTTGTTGCGGAGGTCTTTACAGGATCACCGGGTCAGTATGTGTCTCTTAGAGATTCGAGCAAGGCGTTCCAAGGAATTGTTGCCGGTGAGTATGATGATCTTCCAGAGCAAGCGTTCTACATGGTTGGCACCATTGAAGAAGCGGTCGAAAAAGCAAAAAGTATGTAATCCATGAGCTCGATTAGGGTAGAAATTGTCAGTGCAGAAGTAGCCATTTTTTCTGGCGAAGCATCAATGGTTGTTGCACCAGGCAAAGACGGCGATTTGGGAATTGCGCCAAAACATACCCCCCTCCTTACTACGCTTAGACCAGGAGAGATTGAGCTTCATCAAGAAGGCGCTGAAAAAGAATACATTTATGTAACAGGCGGGATTCTTGAGGTTCAGCCACATATGGTCACCATTCTGGCCGATTCAGCAACACATTCTGACAAACTCGATGAAGAGGCCGCGCTTGAAGCAAAAAATCAGGCAGAAGAGGCGCTAAAAGGGGCGGATAAAAAAGAAGATCTGGAGCAAGCACAGGCCCAACTGGTAGAGGCAGCAGCCCGATATAGCGCTGTGAAGAAGCTCAAAGGACGCAAATAAAGCCATAAATTTCCCTTAAAATACTGGTTTTTTTGGGTATTTTCTATTTAAACTACGCAGCCATTTCTTCAAAATGTCAATTATGGCTTGGACAGCAGTAATTTTAGCGGCAGGAAAGGGCACAAGAATGGCCTCCTGCAAACCAAAGGCACTCCAGATGCTGGCTGGAAGGACTCTTGTCGGGCATGTTCTGAATACACTTGATAATCTCAACATCGACGAGGCTGTAATCATACATTCTCCTGAAGCAAAAAGTGATTTTGAAGAAGAGCTAAGAGACCACAAAAATATAACCTATGTCGAGCAAAAAGAAGCCTTAGGAACAGCGCATGCCTTAAAAACTGCACTTCCCCATGTCTCAACAGACAATCTCTTGGTTCTTCTGGGGGATGTACCACTGCTTTCAGAATTTACAATCAGCGAGTTACAAGAAGAGATTAAAAAAAACGACCTTGTGGTTTTAACCGGAACGGTAGATAACCCTTCTGGCTATGGAAGAATCTGCAAAGACCCCGATGGAAAACCAAGTGCCATTATTGAAGAGTTGGATTGTGATGATGAGCAAAGAAAAATAAAGGAAATAAACTCAGGAATCATGGCATTCAAGACAAGTGTTGCTGCAAATCTTGTGGGGAAAATAAAATCAAATCCTAAGAAAAATGAGTACTACCTTACAGATGCCATAGAAATCGCTTACCATGAAGGCATACAGGCGAGCACCTATTCGACTTCAGAAGAAGAGGTTTTTGGTGTGAACTCAAAAAGAGACTTGGCAGAGGCAGAAAAAATTAACAGAAAGAACATAACAGATAAGCTGATGGATAATGGCGTAACAATCATTGATCCCAAAAGGGTGGATATCAGGGGCACGCTTTCTTGTGGCCAAAATGTAACCATTGATGTAAATACCGTTTTTGTTGGCGATGTGACACTCGGAGACAATGTCACAATTGCACCATTCACCATTGTTTCCAACAGCGTCATCGGTGACGGAACAAGCATTTATTCACATTCAAACATAGATGGAGCTGATATTGGCTCAAGCTGCAATATTGGGCCATATGCCAGGATCAGACCAGAAACAAAACTAGAAGAGGGAGCAAAGGTCGGCAACTTTGTTGAGACAAAAAAGTCGGTGATTGGAAAAGGCTCAAAAGTAAACCACTTGACATATATAGGCGATGCAAAAATCGGCGAGAACACAAACATCGGAGCAGGGACAATTACATGCAACTATGATGGCGTAAACAAGCACCAAACAAAAATAGGCGATGAGGTTTTTATTGGTTCTGGGGTAGAGCTTGTGGCCCCAATAGAGGTTGAAAATGGAGCTACAGTTGGAGCAGGCTCAACCGTATCAAAGCACGTACCTGCGGACAAGCTCACAATTGAGCGATCAAAACAAAAAACGATCGATGGCTGGAAGAGACCAACCAAAAAGGAAGAAAAGTAATGTGTGGAATCATTGGCGCAGCCTCCTCTAGAAGCGTTGGAAAAATCTTAGTCAATGGACTGAAGAAAATGGAATATCGCGGTTATGACTCAGCTGGGCTTGTTTTAAACCAAGACGAGGCCGCATTTCAACTAAGGACTCTTGGCAAGGTTTCAAACCTCGAACATGCAATGATTGAACAAAGACCCAAAGCTTATTCTGGCATTGCACACACAAGATGGGCAACGCATGGAATTCCATCAGAGACTAACGCACACCCTCATGGGTCCAATGGAAACATCTATAT
>LUMG01000506.1_pt1 | contig 18011 bp, 28 predicted proteins | sample 729691 | NCBI WGS metagenome assembly LUMG01 (sample SAMN03860269, study PRJNA289734) | marine metagenome | biome: seawater column; feature: ocean; material: water; isolation source: Red Sea water column Station 34 - depth 50m | place: Saudi Arabia: Red Sea | collected 2011-10-15 | depth 50 m
GAATTTGTGTTAATTTCCTGAAATACTTTTTCAATAATCTTCTTTTCTTCTACCATTCTGAAATTTGATAAAATATCTCCCCACTTTGCAAAAGCTTCTCTAATTCCCTCTGCACCAGAATATGAGGCATCAATTGTTGCTATTATGTTATTTTGTAATCTATATTCCAAATACTCATTTTTGATAAAATCTTCTTTTGTAGGTCCTGGACCTGATACAATCAAACCTTTCACCTTGTAAATATCAATAAAATACTCTCTTGTTGTCTCTGCAACTCTGTTAAAAAAATACTGTAACTCCATTTCTCTTAATTTTTGAAAACGTTTAGCTGATTGTCCTCCTTGTCTGTGTTTTCCTGCAACTCCGGAACCCGTTTCTTTCAAAACTTCTAATTTATCTCCATGAAGCAATCCCCATCCTGCATCTTTTGCATCTATTGCTAGCAATCCAATAACATTATCATCTTGCAGCATTTCTTTTAGAATGTCTGTATGAAAATGATCATCACATCGATATAGGGATATTGTCAGATCTTTAGGTGGGTCAATTTCATATATTTTAACAACTTCACTTCCAGGTGGTCCTCCTCCTTCCCTTGGCAGTGCCCCGCAAAAAACTACTAACCCTTTGTCAGGAGTTTTCTTGTAGAGTTTTAATTTTTGAATTACTTTGGATAGCGAATCTACGACATGGGTACGTGTTAAATCGGATTTAATATTGTCTGCAGTTCCTTGCTCTTCTCTTAATTGATTCATAATTTCGTGAAGCTGCTGACCTTTTGGAATATAGACTGAGATTAATTCTGTTCCTCTACCTGAATGTTGTGTAAGTTCATCCAATGTTTTTCTAATTTTATACATTTTTACAGAATCTACATTCTGAACCTCAAATTTTCCCATTTTCTAATAGTTCTTGAATTGGAATATTAAGATTGGTTATCACTCATCGAAGTTCATCCAATACTTGCTCAAATTTCTCAAATGGTTGGGCTCCAATTATTCTATAGGCATTTGTATCATCAAATATGATGAAAGACGGCGTAGCGTCTACATCTATCTCCCTTGCAAATTGTTCAATTTCCAATACTTTTTGACGATATTTTGAATCATTCATACATGAATTGAATTCACTTTGATTCAATTTCACTTCTTCAGCAAATCTATCCAATGCATTTCTAGTAAGCCATCCTGTATTTTCCCCTTCCCAATTTTCATAGATTAAATCATGATATTCCCAAAACTTTCCTTGTTCTTGTGCACAATAGGATGCTTCAGATGCCATTATTGATGGAGCCCCGTTTAGAGGAAAATCTTTGTACACAAAATTTACTTTGCCATCCATTACATATTGATCTAGGATAATTTTCATTGTTTCATCGTGGAATTTATAACAAAATGTGCACTGATAGTCCCCAAATTCTACAATTGAAATTTTTGCATCTGGATTTCCTAAAATAGTAGATCCCTCGAGCAAGTTCTTTTTATTTAGCACCATGGAACTAGTGCCTAAATTTTCTTGATTTGCAATAATTACCACTCCAAACAGAATTCCAATTATTACTGGAATTGCAAGAAAATAGATCTTCATACTACATACGATTTTCAATTACTTTAAATATATTGTATTTTACAAAAAACCAATGTCTCAAAATCAAACAACAATTACACAATCTGGTGTATCTAAAATAGCAATTGCAGTTCTTGCTGTTGTATTTGGATTTGGATTGTTTGTCGTAGGTTTTGATCAAGGACATATCTTTAGTGTAGTGATGGGCGAACAAGCATTTGATGAAATGTTTATTCATGAATTGACTCATGACATGAGACATGCAGCAGGATTTCCTTGCCACTAACATAATTCTATAATCTCATTCTAAATTCTAAGAATATATAATGAATCTTATATAATCAACCAGAATTTAAAAATCATGGCAAAAAGAATCACATTACCTCAATTAAAAAAATATGATGTTACCCAAAAAGTAATTGAAATGTTGGCCGATGCTGAATCTAGGGCAATCATTTTTTCGATAATTCGTAAAGGTAAAACTGCAGCTGAATTATCTGAAAAACACAAAATTCCCCTAAGTTCAGTTTACAAAAAAATATCTGATTTGGAAGAATTAACACTCATTCATGTAGACAGTTGGCAAATTTCTGAAAAAGGCAGAAGATTCAAAGTTTACAAGAGTCGAATTAAGGATGCTGAGATAAGTATAAAAAAACCTGAGGCGTCACTTATCTTGTCTCCAAATGATGCAAAGTAAATTGAAAAAAAGTTCTGTCAGAGAGGCGCTTCCTAAACCAAATGTTTTACAATTAAGCGAATATGACATCACTCAAAAAATAATGGAATCATTGACTAATGCTTGCCATCGCTCAGTGTTATTTTCAATAACTAAGGATTCAAAAGATGCTCCAAAAATAGCTGAAGAATTGAACATATCTTTGTCTGCAGTATACAAAACGCTCAGCAAACTAGAAGAGTTAACTTTGGTTGAAATTGACAGATTTGATTTTGTGGAGGGAAAAAAAATTAAACTTTACAAAAGTCGAATAGGGCGTGCCGAAATTACTTTTGAGAATAATGACGCCACATTACATTTATTCCCAAACAGATCTACGGCAGATAATAATTAATTTTATGTCAGACATACATGTTTTAAGATTAAGTTTTAAAGATCAAGATTTTTCTATTATTGAAAATATACGAAAAAAAGTTTTCTTAAATGAAATGAATATTTCCGAATCTGAATTGTTTGATGAGAATGATGAAACTTGTGAGCATTACATCCTATTTGATGGCAAAGAAGTGGTTGGTTCAGTTAGATTTTTGAAAATAAAAAATGAGATCAAATTAGAACGAATGGCTATTTTGTCAGAATTTAGAGGGAAAAATTATGGAAAATCTGCAATTTTACAATTAGCAGAATATTATCGTATGACAGGTTACTCCAAAATGATTCTAGATTCTATTCTGTCTGTAAAGGATTTTTATAAAAAATGCGGATTTATAGAAGAAGGTGAAATATTCAAAAGAGTTGGAATTGATCACATACGTATGTCATTAAAGTTCTAGTCGAATCATAAAACATACCAATTGGTTATTAACTCAAAGTTAATCAAACAAATTATGAATGCAGAACTTTCTAAAAGTAAACTTCATGACCTTGCACATATGGGGATGCGTGCATCTCTTGGTGTAATTTTCATTGTTCATGGATTTGGAAAATTTGGCAACCCTGGATTTGGTGGGTGGATATCTAGTATGGGCATACCTGCTGAAATGCAAATTCCAATTGCATTGGCAGAATTTGTACCAGGTATACTTCTCTTAATTGGAGTCTTGACTCGAATTTCAAGCGCGTTATTAGCTATAGTTATGCTTGGCGCAATATTCCTAGTCAAAGGCGCATCAAGTTTAACCGGCGATTCTGGCTATGAATTTGATTTAATTCTTCTAGCAGTTAGTCTGGTAGTAATTGTTAGCGGTCCTGGAAGAATATCTGTTTCACACCTAATCAAAAAGATTCCTAGATTCTTGCAATAATTCTAGGTCACAATTTTTTCTATTTCATTTTTTTCATCAGCAGTCTTAATTTCTCTTGCAATGCGACGTCCCATGCTCATACTCTCATTGAATAATAACGAATAGTATGGGGAGCCATCCATGTAGATATTAGTTCCGGCTACAATCCTTGCGGAGAATTCAAACGATGTAAATTTAGCATTCTCATCATAAACCCCTTCAATACAAAAAGGACCGTTCATTCCTGGCGATACAATTCTTTTTGCGGCTTCTACGAAATTCTCGCCCATTGTATACACTTCGTCTAATAATGATTCTCTTAGAACTAACGGACTATTTCCAATTACATTGAATGAAGGAACTTTTTTTGATTTTAATTGCTGTTCTGATGGAATTCTTCCCAGTCCTTCAATATCTGACTCGTGTCTCTGATCAACCCCAAAGAATTCTAACTCGTTAGTTAATGGTGAATAAAAGAATTGTAAATACGCTAAAACCCCTGCAGCATATTCTTGAATGTATAGAACTTCATCTTCAGAAATGATTCCTTCAGAAATTAACTGATTTCTTTTTGTGTTATAATCTTCCTCATTTGCTGCCATGAAATAGCCTTTTCCTCCTGCGGCACCTTGTCTTTTTACAATAACTAGTTTTTCAATATCTTTTGGTGATGTTACCGGTTTTGGCATGGGAAGTGTCGCTTCTCTCATGAGTTTTTCTTTCATCTCTCGGTCTGACTCCCATCTCAAAATCCATTTATTCCCAAAAATTGGCACATTGATAGATTCGATTTCATCGGAGCTCATTTGTGCAATTAATGTTCCATGTGGAATTAATATCGCATTTTGTTCGTTGAGTTTGTTTTGAATATCTTGATTTAAAATCTCGGAAAATTTCTCTACAACTATTAATTCATCAATAAACGGAAATCTTCTATATAATCTCTCACGTTTTTTCTCACAAACTAGTATTGTTTTGAATCCTTCATCTTTGGCACCTTTCAAAACTTGTAATGAACAATGAGACCCTAAAGTTGCAACGCTTGTCAAGAGTAATTTTTCTTAATTGGATGGCTTTTTGAATCTATTCCCTAGATAATGATCCCGACACATACAGAAACCCTCTCTTTTCGTAGCGAATATGTGGCAATTGCACCTGATATGTATGCTATAGCCTTCTCACGTGTATTCATATCGACTAGACTTGGCTCTAAAATAAAAATCGTATAAAACAAATGTAAAATAAACCCAAAAAATCACTTTAAACAAATGATTGGAACTGAATTAGGTAATCTAAGGAGGACTCACTATTCTGTTGAATTAAGTTCATTGGAAGAAGGTACCGAAGTAGTTGTAATGGGCTGGGTTCTCACAGTCAGGGGGCATGGAAATATAGTCTTTGGAACCATCCGTGACAAATTAGGCAATATTCAGATTATCACAAAAAGTGGCGAATGTGACGATGACATTCGTGAAAAACTTTCTTCACTGAAAGAACATTCTTCAATTGCAGTTGTTGGCAAGACTAGAAAAAATGAAAAGTCTCCTACTGGGATTGAAGTTGTACCTTCGGAACTACGAGTGTTTTCTGATGTTGAGAAAATTCCTCCATTTGAGCCATATGCAAAAACTGTAAAAAATATTGATACACGTTTAGAGGTTAGAGCAATTGACCTTAGACGAACTGTACTGCAAAAAATATTTCTTGCACGTAGTTTAACATTAAAAGCTATTAGAGATTATTTATCCAAAAAAGATTTTGTTGAAATTAACACTCCTAAAATGATTGCAACAGCTACTGAAGGAGGTGCCGCATTATTTCCTATATTTTATTACAATAAAGAAGCATTTCTTGCACAAAGCCCGCAATTATACAAGGAGCAATTGACAATGAGCTTTGAAAAAGTTTTTGAAATTGCACCAATATTTAGAGCAGAGCCCTCTCGCACAAATCGACATTTATCTGAAGCGATATCAATTGATTTTGAAGAGGCCTATGTTGATTATAATGATGTGATGGATAGAATTGAAGATTTGATTAAAACATGTGTAGAAACGGTTCAAAACTTTGCAAAAGAAAATGAAAATGTTGATTTTCAAATTCCTGAAATTCCTGATAAAATACCTCGTTACAAATATTCCGAACTAATTGAAAAGATGCAAGCTGCAGGAGTAAAAGCACAGTGGGGTGATGATTTGTATCCAAAAAACCTACAAAAGATTGGACTGACAGGATTTTATTTCATTATTGATTGGCCAATGGGTCCAAAACCATTCTATGTCAAAGTAAAGAAAGATGACCCAAAAATCTCTGAATCCTTTGATTTGATGTGGGGGGATTTGGAATTATCTTCTGGCAGTACACGTATTGAAAAGAAATCCGAATTAGAAGATAGAATGAAAAACAAAGGCATGAATGTTGATGCATTTGGATATCATCTCAATGTTTTTGATTTCGGGGTACCTCCACATGCAGGTTGTGGAATTGGTCTTGAAAGATTGATGATGGCACTAACTGGAACTGAAAACATTAGAGATACAACATTTTATCCAAGAGATGTTGATAGACTAACACCGTAGGTAAAAAAATTGGTAAATGAAGAGGAAATAATCAAAGTAGCAAAATTAATGAAAATTGATCTTGAAGATCATGGCGAGCATGTTGGAAGAGTTAAAAAAATGCTCGAATATTTTGACATTCTTGATCAAATTGACCTGTCCTCTGAAGAGATTACGTCACAAGAAAAATTACTGGCAGAATTAAGAAAAGATGAATTCATCCCTCATGATAAGAAATTAATCGAGTCATTAAAGAACTTCCGTGAACACTATGTTCGTGCACCCAAGATGAACTAAATGAATCTAAACACCTCGATTCTACAGTATATAGAAGATGTAAAATCTGGCTCTTTTACGGTTGAAGAATTCATTTCTGCCACAATTGATAGAATTAACAAGGTAGATGGAAATGTACATGCATATCTGTCACTAAATGACTCAGCTATAAACGACGCAAAATTAATTGATAAAAAAATTTCATCTAATGAAAAAGTTGGCAAATGTTATGGATTTCCTATATCTATTAAAGACAATATTTGCATTACAGGAACTAAAACTACCTGTGCATCAAAAATTTTAGAAAATTTTGTGGCACCTTACACCGCTACTGTTGTAAATCGTCTAAATAATGAAGATGCAGTAATTACTGGAAAAACAAATCTTGATGAATTTGCAATGGGTCTAACAACTGAATTTAGTGCATACGGTGCAACCAAAAACCCATGGAATATTGATTATGTGCCAGGAGGATCATCGGGAGGAAGTGCTGCATCTGTTGCTGCCAATGAATGTCTTGCATCTTTAGGCTCTGATACTGGCGGATCTGTAAGAAATCCTGCAAGTTTTTGTTCAGTAGTTGGTCTAAAACCAACTTATGGATTAATCAGCAGATATGGTCTCATCTCATATGCAAACAGCATTGAACAGATTGGTCCTATGACTAAAACTGTAAAAGATAATGCATTTTTGCTAAATATTATTGCAGGTCAAGATTCAAACGATGACACTACCATCGATAACAAAAACCCTGACTATCTAAACGAAATTGAAAATGGTATAGAAGGAAAAAAAATTGGAATAATAAAAGAAATGACTACTGCAGATGGGCTCAGTCAGGAAGTTTCTACTGCAACAAAAGAATCTATACAAGACTTTGAAAGTTTAGGGGCATCATGTGAGGAAGTATCTTTACCTACAATTCCATACACTGTTGCAGCATATTATACAATAACATCTACTGAGGCAGGTAGTAATCTTGCACGTTATGATAATATTAGATATGGCTACGAAATGGAATCCGAAGGTTATGAATACAATTCTTACATCTCAAAGTCAAGGACAAAATTTGGACCTGAAGTTACTCGAAGAATAATTCTTGGAGGTTTTGTACCTTCTGCAGGTCATGCAGGCAAATATTTCCTAAAGGCACTGAAAGTTAAATCAAAATTAATTTCTGAAATAAATACTGCATTTGAAAAATATGACTATCTCATTGCGCCAACCGCACCCGTCCAACCATTCCGATTTGGAGAAAAAATAGATGATCCTGTAACACTGATGTTATTAGATTACAATACCGTAACTGCAAATCTTACTGGAAAACCCGCAATCTCGGTTCCATACAGAGTAGTTAACGGATTACCTATTGGAATGCAAATCATAGCAAATAGTTTGGAAGAAAAATCATTATTCCAAGCTGCATATGCATTAGAGACAAAAACCACCATCCCGGAGGTGCCATTATGACAAAAATTGGATTAGAAATTCACTGTCAATTAACAAAACTTGAAAGTAAATTATTTTGTTCTTGTAAAGCAAACTATCGTGAATTTGAACCAAATCATAACGTATGTCCGGTATGTATGGGATTGCCAGGTTCTCTTCCAAGATTAAATCAAAAGGCCGTAGAATCTGCTACGAGTATTGCAATGGCATTAAACTGTGCAACTCCTGAAAAAATTGCATTCTTTAGAAAAAATTACTTTTATCCAGATTTACCAAAAAACTTCCAGATTACACAGCTGAATGTTTATGGCGACATGAGTGTTGGCGGAGAAGGATATGTAGATGTGGAAGGTAAAAAAATCAAAATCAGACGTATTCAATTAGAAGAAGATCCAGGACGCTTAATCTATGAAGGAACTTCAGACCGAACAAAAATTACCTTAGTAGATTACAATCGAGCTGGTACTCCTTTGGTTGAAATTGTAACTGATCCTGACTTTGAAAATCCAAGACAAGTACGAGTTTTCTTAAACATTCTATCTGATTTATTGGAAAATCTTGGAGTTGCAGAACCTGGTTTAGAAGGTGCAATGCGTGCAGACGGTAACGTATCACAGGTAGCCGACATTTTATCTTCTGATAGATATTATTCAGATTTGTTTGAAAATGCACATAATGAGTCAAATGCAAAAGATATTGCCAATTTGATAACGACGGATTTACTTGGATTTATTGACACTAGAGAGAAAAGAGAAACATCCAAAGTTACTCCTCAGCATTTAGCAGATTTGGTAAATGCAGTAAATGCAAAAACCCTTACAAGAAATTCATCAAAAATTGCATTACAAGAAATTGTAAAATCTGGAAAATCAGTCAAAGAACTGTTAGATGAAATGGATTTAGGCCAGGTTTCTGATTCTTCTGAAATTGATAACATAATATCTCAAATATTTGAAGAAGAAAAGCAGGCAGTACAAGATGCCAAGGAGCGCCCTGAAACTGTAAACTTTCTTGTAGGAAAAGTTATGCAGAAAACAAAAGGAAAGGCAGACCCTGCCAAAACACTTGAATTAATTAAATCAAAACTAGGACAATAATTCTAAGATTCCATGTCATTATGAAAACAAGTTCGTTCACCAAGGTGACATGCAGGGCCTGATGGTTCAACTAAATAGATTATAGCATCAGAGTCACAATCTACCAGTATTTTTTTTACTTTTTGTGTATTACCTGATTCTTCTCCCTTCATCCAAAGTTTCTTTCTAGAACGACTCCAAAACCACGAGTTTCCAGTTTTCTTTGTCAATTCTAGCGATTCTTTGTTTGTATATGCCAGAGTTAGGACATCTTTTGACTCTGAATCTTGAACAATAACTGGAACTAACCCATCTCCTTTTTCAAAATCAATCTCATCTATTATTTTTAGGGTCATTTTTTAGCTCCAATTTTTTCTGCGACCATTGGCAAAAATGCCCCTACGTCAGATACAATTCCTAATGCCTGCCATGTACCCCTGTCCATCAATTTTGTAACTGTTGGCTGATTGATATCGATTACAATTACCTTGACATTTGCAGGCAACATATTTCCTGTTGCGATTGAATGTAGCATTGTAGAAACCATGATTACCATGCTTGCAATGTGATTTCTATGTCCTCGTACGGCTAATGTTCCATCTTTAACTTTCATTCCTAGTGAGGTACCTAACGTTGCATACTCTACATCATGTACAGCTAATGCATTTCCTGCTAAAACTGCATTGATGTGTCCTGTTTTGATCATTTTTGCAACTGCATCTGCAGCTCCTGTGTGAACAATAGCAGGACCGCCTACTAATACAATCTTTCCACCTTTTTTCTTTGTATTTTTAATATCTTCAGCTACCTTTTTTGCAATATGTTGAGTTGGACGCTCACTAGAACTTCCACTTCCCATAAATTGGAACACATTCATACCTTCCCTTGGACGTTCTGGTGTTGATACTTTGATACCTTCTTCACCTACTACAATTTTATCGCCTTTTTTGACTTCTCTAATTGGAACACATCTTGCAGTATTTCCTTTTACAACGATGCATTTATCCATCATCATATTTTCAACATTAATCCATTTGTTCTTGTGATAAATTGATGTGTGATTGTTTGTAGTGCTGTAAAAATTGTCTGGAAATACCATGTTTTTTGATGCAGATTTTGTCTTGCAATTTTTTTGAGATTTTGTTGTAGCGCCTTCTCTGTGAAGTGCAGTCATAATCTCGTTTAAATGAGATTTATTTTTTCCAATGATTCTTAATTTTGCATAACTTTCATCAGTCTTCAATTTGCCCACGGAAATTTTCATTACTTCAAATTTTCCATCAAGATCCATTACATTATCAAATATTTTTGTTAAAACCAAAGAATCTATGAGGTGGCCTCGAACCTCTATGATTTTCGAATATTTGTTCATTTTACTATGATATTTGACGGCATTAATAAAATCTACACAGGTAAAGCTACTTTGCCTTTGTACTCTACTATGTTATCTTTCTTCAATAATTCTACGATATTGTCTTTTTGTTCTTGATTTAGGCTTTGAACTAGGGCTTTTGATGTACCCTTTTCATCGCATAACGCAATAATGTATCCACTTGAGTCAGTTAATACAAATCCTGACGATTCGTCAATCACTGCATACAGATTCTCTTCGCCCACCGGTTCCCACACATTTGTTTTATTGTCTCTTAATGCCAATGCAGGCATAGCTCTGTCATTTGATATTGAGTTAAGGTATTCACGTGCAGATTCAACTCTTTTTTGACCTTTCTTTAATGCTTGAAAATATTGCATGTAATTGTAATATTATAAATGCGATATAAATTAACAATTTTCATGCCATTACTAAATTCTACAATAATACGTCTAAACGAAATTACTACTTTGGTTGAAGATAAATCTCAATTAACCTTGGAAAATGAATCATTCATCAAAGAAATTTTTAAAGAAATTAACGAAAACGGAGAACGGTATGATGTAGATGAAATTGAATCCTGGTTTGAAAATGAAGGCAGTTGGAAAAATAAAGATGTTCGAACTAGAATTGTAAACATTTCTCATTATGCACAGACAAAATTTGAACAAACTAACAAATTTAGAATTGTAGATGACTCTTGCGGCGACGGAGATTCATGTAGTTGTGGTCATTAATTAGATTCAATCTGTTGTAATAATCTAGAAACAATTTTTGCGTTTTCCTCTCGTTCTTTAGTAATTTCTGATAATCTTGATGCATCTTCATCTGAATGTGAATCTTTTCCGATAATTTGAAAATATTCTGTATCCAAATCATTGTTGGATTGCAATCGTTTTATAATTTCAAATAAAACTCCAATCAGCTCATTCTGTGCTTTAATTAACTCATCTTTATTTTCAGACATGTTTTCATAAATTGGAAATAGGATTTATTATTTTAGTATATCAACAAGGATTTTTTTTAAATCAGGGTCATTAACCTGTTCCACTGCAGAAATAATGAATGGTTTAACTTTCTCAGGGTCTACATCTTTTTCATAGATTTTTGCTTGTAATGCCATTTCTAATTTATCTAATTCATGCACGAGTCGTGCCTCTTGAGTCTCTCGGACAAGAAATTCATTCCAAATATTTTGATAATCCGATTGTAGTGATTGAGGAAGGGATTCTAAAATTTCAATCATTGCATAGTTTTCTAATTCGGATTTTTTGTCATAGCCAATTTCATCAGGCATGAAATCCCCAATCTTAGATTCTGCCCAATCATGTAGAAGTGACATTTTGATAACTTTTTCAGAATCCAGTGATTTCAAATCAGAAAGTACCATTGCCATAACTGACATCATGTAAGAGTGCTCGGCAACAGATTCTGTATCGTTTAATCCTACTTTTATTTTCCATCCTGAACGAGGCAATTCCTTTAAACCTGCTATTTGAAAAAAGAAATCAGAAATCATAGATTTCTACTTAAACTCTATTTAATAAATTCATTTTGAACTTCAATATTAGAAGGGTATGTCTCAAGTATTTTTTTACAAATCTCATTTGATTCTTTGAACCTGTTTAATTTTTTCAATAATCGTAGTTTATGATATAATACAATTAATTCATCAGGGTTTTTTTCTAAAATACTATTGCACAGCAGTAATGCATCATCTATCTGTCCGGTTTTCCTAAATAATGATATTTTGTTAACTATTACGACATGATCATCATCTTTGATTCTTAATGATTTTTCATAGCATTCTAGAGCCTCATCAAACTTTTTCAATTTGGTTAATGTATAGCCCAAGTTGTTTAGTGCAGTTAGGTTTTGAGGTTCATTTTCTAAGATTTTTTTATATTCTTCTACTGCTAGGGTGAATTTTTTATTCAAAAACAAATTATTTGCATTTTCTATATAATCCATATTCACAATTGTTGGCACCATGTAAAATTAACATTACCCTTAATAGCAATACTCAAACCAAGATTTCATGAAGATTTATACAAAAACTGGTGATGAAGGTAAAACTTCTTTATTTGATAATTCACGAGTATGGAAATCTGATCAAAGAATAATGTCATATGGTGCAGTTGATGAGCTAAATTCATCATTAGGGATTGCCTTATCTTTAGAACTAGATTCAGAAATCAAAGATATTCTGATTAAACTGCAGAATGATTTATTCATAGTTGGATCAGATCTAGCAAATCCAAATATGTCTGATAACAAAATTAGAACCACTCCTGAAATGATCACGTTTTTAGAACAAAAAATTGATTTGTTAGAACCCCAATTGGAACCGCTGACTAGCTTTATACTTCCAGGAGGGACGTTATTGGCATCAATTTTGCATTTATCTAGAACAATATCTCGTAGAGCTGAGACACACGTAATTGCATTGTCGCAAAACGAAGAGATAAACAAAGATGCGGCTATCTACCTTAATCGATTATCTGATTTGATGTTCATTATGGCACGTGCTATTAACCAAAGGAAGAATATCTCAGATATTGTTTGGAAACCCTGAAAGGATACGCTTTAATTTCATTTAATTTTCAAATTCATCATGCCGAGGTAGCTCAGCCTGGGAGAGCACCACGCTGAAGACGTGGCTGTCGCGCGTTCAAATCTCGCCAAAACATTGAGCCAGAAGATTCAGGAATTGTAATTGTTGATGATGATTTAACAATTGATAGAGAAACGGAACTTGAAGAGAGACGTGCATATCTAGAAGAAGCACGCTCACAAGAGGCAAGTTCAGATTAGAAATCCTTTTCACTTACAAATGCATGTCTAATTCATGAAAGCATTATGTATGATAACTGTCAAGCCAGGTACGGTAGACAAGGTTGTTCAAATTTTAAGAAAAAAGAGAAAAATTTCAAAAGATATTATGATTGTTACAGGACGCGCAGATATTGCAGTTATTTTGAATTCATCTATGGACGATATCAATAATGTCGTAATTGATCTTAAAAATGTAAAAGAAATTGTGGATACTGAGACATTGATAGAAGTGGAGGTCGATTTAGGATGGTAAGGGCAGTAATTCTTGTAAAATCTCCAAAAAAGCTCATTGCAGCACGTTTAAGAAAAGTTAAGGAAATAACAGAATCCTTCCCTGTTAGCGGGCAATTCGATGCGGTAGCCATAATTGATGTGTCTGAATTGTCTACCATCAAAGACGTTACTACTGAAATCCAAAAAATTCCGGGCGTAGAACGTACTGAAACCATGGTTGAAGTCAACCCATAATCCAATGCATCTCATTTATTTTGTGATAATTCTTCTAATTTTATTTATCAGGGTGGAACCAGGGGGTGTTTTTTGATCAAATGTTATGTAGTAGGTTATCGTATTTTTTGAGAATAACAGAATGATAATTTTTTTATGATTTATCAAAATGTACTTTAGTTCGCCTAAACCTTTTGAAATTTTTTGCCGTGATTTCATTGTTGAAGCAATTACAAAAAATTCTTCACGAATTACATTTGGAGAAAACACAGGTTTTACACCAGGCCTGATTTTTCCGGCAATGGTTCTTCCATATTCATTAAAACACCCTGCATAACGAACGTTTTTAGAACATGCGACAATGTCTTCGCATTTTTTTCTATTAATTTCGATTAGTTCCGTCCATGATGATTTATTCATATCTTTCTAAAATTGTTTAAATTAATAAACCACGTCAAAGATTTGATCTTAAAAATGAGGTTAGATGCCAAAAATAAAGTTCAACAGTTATTGAATTCTGAAGCAGTGAACTATCTTGAAACGTCAGAGAGATTGATAATTAAGAATGCATTGGAAAAAGATGAAATATCTCATACAGAGTATGAAAATTTAGAAAAGATTTTTAGAAAATATGACAGATATCTTAGAAATTAGACTGTGAAGAAGGTTTTTCAGATTTTTCAAGTTGTTTCTTTAATTCCAAATTCTCTTTGAGTAATTTGTCATTAGCTTCTTTCATCAATGTGAAAGATTTTTCCCTATTGTATAATGGATGGCCTGGCGGAAATACTGATTGGTTTGCATGCAATAACCCCTCTGCATATTGACGAAACATTTGATTGAAATCTTCGAGATTTGGCATTAAGGATGCGTTTCTTTTGTTAAATCGTTCTCTTATTTCATTTATGCCTGAGAATCCTGTTGGAGGTGCACTGTTTGGAGGATAACGAATTGTTTCATCTCCGACATTAGCTTCAATTGGATTAAAAGCAGTTTTTCTCTCTTTAAAGAATCCTGTATCCATAATTTTATAATTCTTGAACAATATTTTAGCATTCGGGTATCTGTATTAGGCTCAAATTGTGAACAAACGTCAATTTTTAGTCATATTATTCTGATCGCAGATCCTTATAGCGATCACAAATTTTGATTGTTTCATGTACCACGACAAAGTAAAACGCTGTCTAAAATGTGAAAAAGTAATTCGTGATGAAGAATTACACAAGATTGTGATGTATGTGGTAAATGAAAAATTTACTGAGCACCATTATGAACATGTTGAATGCCCAGACAGATTTACGGTTTAATGTGGTAATAAACAGGATATAATTCCCCTGTCTCTCTACTATGATATTTCCATTCATCTTCGTTCCAAATCTTCTTTGAAAATTCTTTTTGAACTGAAGGATGGATTCTGTTGTATACATCTTCGCCAATGAGAATTTCTTGTGGGCCTGCTTTGCCTTGAATTTTAGCTGCAATGTTCATTGCAGGACCAATAAGATCCACATGAGATTTTTCAGGATCAGAGCCATATCGTACAATCATATTATTTCCAAAATCGACTCCAATTTTTACAAAAAGATCTGGATAATCGTATTGATTTAAAATTGGATTTATTCCTTCGTCAATTATTCGAATCATGGATTTCGCACAACTGATTGCATTATCTGCTGCAATAAGTGAGCTCGAGTGAATAAAATATCCAATTACAGCATCTCCTACAAATTTTAAAACAAATCCATCATGGTGATTTACTGCAAATGCCATTTCTTGTGCAAATGAACTAATGATTATGGCCACTTTTTCTTCAGGTAGAGTTAATGTTATGTCAGTTGAGCCAACTAAATCCACATACATAACCACCATGTTTTGTTTTTCATGTACATGTTTTCGAAGATATGCCTCTGATCTATCTACTGTTGCATCATACTCGATTCCTTTTTTCAGTGACCTCCAAATACGCTTCTGAGTTTCCTGAATCATCGTATCTGAATCAACCACTTTTTCATCACTTTTTCCTAACATCATGTCAACAACACTGCCTTTGTGTGAAGAATCGGATTGAACTTTGTTGGGTTCTGCAGGCAATACAGATTCATCCTTCTCAGACATGTACTATGTTAAAAAACCTCTATGCTTTATTCTTTTTTTACAAAAACATACGGTGTTTCAAATTTTTGGTCCATTGTCCAGTATGTAGGTAATGAATGTGTGGAAATTATGCTTAATCCTAATTTTTTGATTGTAGGGCCCCATCCAAAATCCGATGTATCTCTGGAGAATTTTCTATGAGAATGGCTTCCTGTAAGAACAAATGCAGATTTAGATAATTTTTCAATTTTTAATACATTTTTGATAACTGATTCTGCCAAAACCTCTCCTATTTCAGGAACTCCTCCGATGATGAAAATAGAGGGTTTGTCAGAGATTTTAGTAAAATCAAAAGTTGTAGCATCCGAGCAAATCGGATTGAATTTTACACCTGTTTTATCAGAAATTTTCTTTTGTAAATCTACCAAATTTTCATCAATTTCGATTGAAATGGAATTCAATCCTAATATCTTCCCAGAATAGGCAATCCTTCCATCCCCTGAGCCGATATCAATTACTTGTTCATACCCGAGTTTTTGAGCTTCAACAGATAAACAAAATGCAGATAACAGCCAAGTTGGATAAAATGGTGCATAGCTTGAATCATGTTTTAAACTATCAATCCAATAATTGTTCAAATCTCCTTCAAATACGGTACAATCAATATCAGATAATTTCTGAACAATTTGATTTGAGTAAATAGGATTATTCTCAAGGAATGCGTAGAGTGATGATAGATGCTCATCTTTAATCAGAAATTTAGATGTGGAATTAGGAAGTACTTCTGTAGTATGGCTATTTCCTTTGTATAAATCACGAAAGTCGTATTTTAAATTACATATTATTTCTGCAAGAGATTCCATAAATGATAGAATTTAAGGAAGTATATCAAACCAACCATATGAGAATTGGAAATCCAACTAATAATGAATATTTTCTCAAATTAAATGAAATTAATCAACAGATTCAAGATCTATTTCTTGCAAAAATTGCCGATACAACCACAACTGTAAATTGTGATGTGATGTTGGGGGACAGCACTACCAAAAAGATAGATACCTTTGATATTGCAAATGTAACAAATTTTTTTTCAGGTTTTACAAACATTCCAAATTGGAGTTCTCAAGGATTATCTAGTTCAAGTGATGAAGATTTACGTAGACTTTTTACGAAATCAGAGATAAGGCTAGGAGATTACATTCTATCCCTTCACGTATCATTACAATATCACATTCAATTGTATTACAAACCAGTGCAAGAGGTTCTTGAATTACAAAAAGAATTGGCAAATTTGATAGATAGTACAGGAAATTCCGAGACAAAGTACGAGGAAGAAAGTGACAGATTAATTATTGAAAAATTAAATGAATTAGGTTTTAAGGATATGCCAAAACAAGAATTATTTGAGTTATTTTATAACGATGAAGAGTTATCAGAGAAAATTAAAAAGATGATTGATGAATCCCAGTCCGAAGTTGTAGATGTCAAAGATAAAAAAAATAAACTTTTTAAAAAATTAGACAACCTGTTACTGGAAACATTTCATACAACACCTGTTATTATTGATGAACAGAAATTAGTTAATGGCGAGGAGGGCTGTTTGTGCAATATTGATTTAGAATATGTCGAAGATGGTGCAAAACAAGGTTTAGTTGATGCGTCAATTATGACTGACGAGGACAGAAACAAAATCATGATAGAAATAACAAAAATTTTAGAATTAATGAAGTCTTAATCAAGGGTACAGAGGCTAATGCCTTGGGGAACTGCACCTCTTGACTAATGATTTTATTTTTGATCGCAATTATTTAGATATTTTGGAAAATCTAGGCATAGAAAACTAGAAAACAGGTTTTCAGATGTTTCATATAATTTAATTATGTATCCAGAGTGCAAAAATTCCATGACAATAACATATGAAGACATTCTAAAAGCAAAAGAAACTCAAAGTGATGTAATTAGAAAAACCAGTTTGGAATTTTCAGATACATTCAGTAAGCTTTGTGGGGCCAACGTGTATTTGAAAAATGAATATGAACAGAAAACCGGCTCATTTAAAATTCGTGGCGCATATTACAAGATAAAATCCTTAACCGATGAGGAGAAAAGTAAAGGGGTGGTGGCAGCTTCTGCAGGAAATCATTCTCAAGGAGTTGCATTTGCATCTCAGATTGAAAATATTCAATGTACTATTGTAATGCCAAAGACGGCATCTCCTGCAAAAGTTGCCGCAACTAAAGGGTATGGTGCCAATGTCGTTTTGGAAGGAATAACTTATGATGAATCTTGGGCTCATGCTCAAAAAATTGCAAAGGAGACAGGTGCAACAATTATTCATGCGTTTGATGATCCGCATGTCATAGCAGGACAAGGCGT
>LUMG01000164.1_pt2 | contig 17903 bp, 24 predicted proteins | sample 729691 | NCBI WGS metagenome assembly LUMG01 (sample SAMN03860269, study PRJNA289734) | marine metagenome | biome: seawater column; feature: ocean; material: water; isolation source: Red Sea water column Station 34 - depth 50m | place: Saudi Arabia: Red Sea | collected 2011-10-15 | depth 50 m
GCTTGCATAAATTCTCTGTATCTTCCATTACCAGCCTTTTCATTTCTAAAGACATTTTGAATAGCATACCTTTTAAAGATTGATGGAAGCTCTTGATTATTTTGTGCAACAAATCTAGCTAGTGGGCTTGAAAGATCATACCTAAGAGTAATGCTTTTTTCTCCATCCTGAAACGAGAATACATCAGACATAGGATTAGCATCATCTTCTGCCAAAAAAGATCCTATATTTTCACTTATCTCAAACGAAGGGGTTTCTAAAGCCTCAGCTCCAAATTTAATAAAATTATTCTCAATAGCTTTTAAAAGCTTTTTTTTGAGAAGAAGTTTTTTATCCCAACGATCTTCAAATCCTGAAGGTAATCCAGGAATTAATTTTTTTTCTTTATTCATTTTTTGGTACCCGGGCTGAGAGTCGAACTCAAACTTAAAGTTCCACAAACTTCCGTGCTAACCATTACACCACCCGGGCTTATCCTCTTTGTTTTTATCTTATTTTATGTGGATTTAAAATTATAATATAAATAAATAGCCTACTGGCTATGGAAACAGTTTCTGTGAGTACTTCTAAAAGTCTTTCTGTATGTAATATTTATATTCATGAGCAGTCTTTTAGACAAAAAAAATTAATATTCAAGGTCTAAATAGAAAAAGGACGTTTATCTATTTGATAGATAAAACGCCCTTTTAAATAATTTCTAAATTAGTCTATTTTTTTTAAATTAACTGCAGAAGGACCTTTGGGACCATCTTCTAATGTGAATTCAAGTTTATCACCTTCATTGAGATATCTCATACCAGCAGCTTTTACCGCTGAAGCGTGAACAAAGGCATCTTTTTCTTTATCATCTCTTTCAATGAAGCCATATCCCTTTTTACCATTATACCATTTAATTTTTCCTTGTAGTGTACTCATCTTATTTCTTAGTCCTTTTGTTATTTATTATCTCTTAAAGGTAATTTCTTTTACGATTATTTCAAGATGAAACTTTGTGGTGGTGGCTGAGGAAGGATTCGCACCTCCGACACAAGCCTTTTCAGGGCTCTGCTCTACTCCTGAGCTACTCAGCCTTATTTATCCCCTAAAGATAATTCTTCCTTTAGTAAGATCGTAAGGTGTCATTTCAACTGTCACATTATCACCTTGGAGAACTCTAATTCTGTTTTTTCTTAACTTACCAGCTGTATGGGCAGTAACAGTATGTCCATTTTCTAATTTTACTCTAAACATAGCGTTCGGAAGTAGGTCTATCACTGTACCTTTAAATTCCAGTAAGTCTTGTTTTGACAAATTTATTTTCTCCTTATTCGTTTTACTACAGATTGAGCGTGTCCAACCAACCCTTCGTAATTTGCAAGTGTTATAACTGATGGTCCAAGACTTTCAATACCCTTTTTTGATAAGTTTATGTATGAAATCCTTTTATAAAATTCATTTACACTTATACCGCTTGAGTATTTTGCAGAACCATTAGTTGGCAACACATGGTTTGATCCAACATTATAATCAGTCATTGCCATCACTGCATATTTTCCTAAACATATTGATCCTGAATTTTTTATTTTTGGAACTAACGATTTATAATTTTTAATATTTAATTCTAAATGTTCTGGTGCAATTTTATTTATAACACTAATTATTTTAGCATCTGAAGAAACATACATAAGAATTCCATTATTAATTAAACTTCTTCTTGCAACAGAAGCTCTTGGAATTTCTTTTAATTGTTTAGTAATTTCAATTTTTACTTTATCTAGCAAATCTTTATCTTTTGAAATCAAAATACATTGTGCAAGAATATCATGTTCAGCTTGTCCAATTAAATCACTTGCAACCCACTCAGGATTTGAGAATTTGTCACAAACGACAGTCACTTCTGAAGGACCTGCAGTCATACCTTCAATTCCAACAACACCAAAAACTTCTTTTTTTGCTGCCGCAACATATGCGTTTCCTGGACCAACTATTTTATGAACTTTTTTAATTTTTTTAGTCCCATAGGATACTGCTGCAATAGCAGAAGGGCCCCCGATAGAATAAATTTCTTTTATTTTGCATTTTTTTGCAGCGTATAATACGGCTGGATTTTGTTTTCCTTTATAGCCTGGATTAATCATAACTATTCTCTTAACGCCTGCAACAATTGCTGGAATAGCGTTCATCAACACACTTGATGGGTATGAAGCAGTAGAACCAGGAACATAAATTGCAACAGACTCTAAAGGCACATATTTATATTCAAGTTTGTTTTTTAATTTATCTGTATAAGAAATATTTTTAAATTTTTGAAGTGAATGAAATTTATAAATTCTATTATAAGCCGTATCGATTGCTTTCTTTACTTTTTTATCAAGTGAATTTATAGATTTTTTTATTTGTTTTGTGCTTGGAATGATTATGTTATTTTGATTGAATCTTTTCTCGTATTTTAATAATGCTTTATCTCCATTTTTTTTAACATCTTTAATTATATTTGTTACAGAAACAGAATCTGATTGAATTTTTTTTTTTCTTTGTAAAAGCAAATTCTCTAATAATTTATCAAAATTTTTACTTTTACTATTTAATGTCTTCATAACTATTTAATTTCACTTTGATCCTCTAATCTTGCTTCAATAGTTTCTGTAGTTAAAGCAATATGAGCATTGTTATTAAAAATAAGATTTATTTCATAAACATCATTATTTTTCAAATAATCTATACCTATTAGTTCTAAAACTGTTTCTTGATTTGATTGATCAATGTTCTTTGATCTTACTTTATCAACAAAATCAAACCTACAAATGCTATTGATTTTTTTATCTTCCTGATCACTTTCAACCTTGGTTCTTTCAATTGATAATAAAAAAACCTTATTGGATGCGAGATATTTTATATCTGCAATTTTAACCTTAGCCCCTGAACTACAAGCTGAAATCATTTGTAAACCTTCTTGGTCGCTTGCTATTATTTTTGCTAAATATTTATTCACTATTTTAATCTTTTAATTTTAACACCTATTTTTTTTAATTTATTTTCTATTTTTTCATAACCTCTATCTAAGTGATAAATTCTGTTAATATATGATTTACCATTAGAAACTATAGCTGCTAGAACCAAAGCAACAGAAGCTCTTAAATCACTAGACATTAATTCGGCACCAATGAATTTAGTATTTCCTTCTATTGTAGCGGTATTATTTTTAATATTTATTTTTGCTCCTAATCTTTGCAATTCTGCAACATGCATAAATCTATTTTCAAAAATACTTTCAGTTATTGAACTTTTGCCAACTGCTTTGCACATCAAAACCATCAATTGTGCTTGAAGGTCTGTAGGAATGCCTGGAAACTCTTTAGTTTTAATACTTTTTATTGATTTTATTTTTTCAGGTCCTTTAATTAAGATTTTATTTTCACTAGTTTTAATTTTAGCACCAACTTTTTTTAGTAATTTTATTTCTGTACCAATAATTTTAGGATTTAAATTATTTATTTGTAAATTACCTTTTGCAAGTGTTGCAGCTACACAAAATGTGCCTGCTTCTATTCTATCGGCCATTACAGAATATTCAGTTTCATTTAAAGAATTTACACCTATGATTTTACAAACTCTTCCTGTCCATTTTATTTTCGCTCCAGCATTATTTAAAAAATTTGTAAGATCTTTAATCTCAGGTTCTATTGCACAATTTTTTAAAACTGTTTTTCCTTTTGCTAAACATGCTGCTATTATAGAATTTTCAGTTGCCCCAACACTTATCTTTGGAAAATTTATAGTTGTTCCACTAAGTTTTCCTTTTGATTTTGCTAAAATATATCCATCTTTTAGTTCATATTTCATACCAAGTTTTTTTAATGCTGTTAGATGATAATTAACTGGTCTAGCACCAATTAAACACCCTCCAGGTAAAGAGATTTTAGATTTATGGTATTTTGAAATAAGTGGACCTAAAACTAAAATAGAACCACGCATTGTTTTGACTAAAGAATAACTAGCAAAAGTTTTCATATTTTTTTTATTTATAATTTTTGCTGTTTTTTTATCTCTTGATAAAATTATTTTAGAACCAAGAGACTTTAATAAATTTAACATTGTATTAATGTCTCTAACTCTTGGTAAATTTTTGATAACCACAGGTTTATCAAATAATAATGTTGCAGCTAAAATTGGGAGAGATGCATTCTTCGAACCTGAAATTGAAACATTGCCCTTGATTTTACAAGGGCCATTAATCAGAAATTTATCCATAAATTACTTTTTAATTTTAGCAACTTGAATTGTAGTTTGACCCTGATATTTACCGTTCTTTGATTTATAAGTTGTTTCTGGCTGAGTATCTGATTTGAAAAATAAAAATTGTGCTATTCCCTCATTTGAATAAATTTTTGCAGGATTAGGTGTTGTATTACTTAGCTCAATTACAATATTGCCCTCAAATTCATTTTCAATTGGAGTAACATTACAAATAATTCCTGTCCTTGCATAAGTACTTTTTCCAACACAAATACATAAAACATCTTTTGGTATTCTAAAATATTCTACTGTTTTAGCTAAAACGAATGAATTTGGTGGGATAATACAGTGTGGTCCTTTTCGTTCTATAAAGTTATCATCAGAAAAATTCTTTGGATCAACCAAAGAACTATTTACATTAGTAAATATTCTATATTCATCAGAGATTCTTACATCATATCCCATACTACTTAATCCATAAGAAATTTTACCTTCAGAAACTTGATGATCCAAAAATGGCTCTATCATATTGTGCTCTTTGCACATTTTTTTAATCCAAGAATCAGGTTGAATTGACATTATTTATTTTTCTTTTTATTTTTTTTTTGGAAAATTTTTCTTTTCTTCAAATTTTTTCTAAGCGCCAAGCTTAAACGCTCATTTTTTTCTTTTGAACTCATTCTTTGTTTGGGTTAGTCAGGAAATCTAAAGAAATTGGTTTATTGGGATCTAGTGCAGGTGCTTTTTCCTCTTCTTTTTTTGGGCCTTCTTTAGCTAAACGTTTAGCTTTTTTTTCAGCAAGCTTTCTCTCTCTTTTAGCTTGCTTTTCCATAAGCTTATTACCTTTAGTTGATTTGTAGTCGTAATGAATTCCCATAACATTTTCCTAAAATAGATATAAATCATATTCATCAAAAAATTAAGGCAATAATTTGAAAAAAATGCTTTATTATCAATAAAATACAATTTGTCTCTAAGCTCCTGTAGTTAAATGGTATAACAAGTCATTGGTAATGACTAGTTCCCTGGTCAGTACAGGGTGGGAGCACCACTAATTTCTATAAAAAAACTTTCTCAAAAATATCGTAATCAGAATTAAAATAAAGAAAGCTGTAATAGGAACATATATATCAGGTGAAAATATTATATCAGTTATTCCTGGTACTTCAGCATTTTGGTCTATAATTTTTTCTAATCCACTACCAATAGAAACTGCTAAAAAAATTTGAGGAATTATTCCAATCAATGTAGCAAAGAAAAAATTTATAACCTTAACATTAAATAAGGTTGGTAAGAGACAGCTCAGCTGCCAAGGTATACCACCTATAAAGCGGTAAATTAATAAATAATTAAATTCAGATTGTTTAAATTTTATTTCTAAGTTTTGAAATTTATTTAAGAACTTTTCTCTAATAAGCTGTTTTAAAAAATAATTTCCAAAAATATATAAAAAAGTAGCACCAATACTCAAGCCTAAAACAACAACAAATGTACCTATCCATTTTCCAAATATAAAACCACCCATTAAAGCAACTGGAGATCCAAATCCTAAAAAAGGGAAAACCCAAAGAATAGTTAATGCTAAAAAAATAATAGAAATTAAAAATAAGTTAGATTTTTTAAGTTCAAAAAAATAAGATTGGTTATCTCTTAGAAAATCATAGGATGTGATTTCTGAAAGACTAAATTTTGAAAAAAAGAAATACAAAAATACACAAATAATTAATAGATAAGATAACCCAATAAATAATTTAATTTTTTTTGTATTTTCCATGATTCTTCTTATTTTAATGCTTAATCTTCTATTTGCTATTTTAATTATTACTAATATAAAGGGGCAAAAATTATAAAAAACTATATCAAATCTAATTATGAAAAGAACTTATCAACCCTCAAATAAAAAAAGAGCTCGAAAACACGGCTTTCGTTCAAAAATGAAAACTAAAGGTGGTAAAAAGCTTTTGGCTAGAAGAAGAGCAAGAGGAAGAAAATCACTAACTGTTTCTGTATAGAATAATGAAAAGCAAAATACTTGCTCTTTCAAAAAACGAAGAATTTAAAAATTTACTTAAACAAAAAAAGATTACCAATAAATACGTAAGTATTTTTTTTGGAAAATTACTAAATAAAGATAAAAAAAGACTAAATATCAGTTTTGTGACTAAAAAAAAAATTGGTAATGCAGTAAAGAGAAATAAAATTAAAAGAAGATTAAGAAACATCATGAATGAAGCTGTTAAAAAAATAGAGATAAACTTTGATTATTCATTTCTTGTTATAGCTAAGTCTTCTATGCTAAATAATGAATACAAAATTATAAAAGAAACTCTTTTTCAGGATTTTGCAAAAATAAAATAATGAATATATTTACTTTAATTTTAATTAAATTTATCAAAGCCTATAAATATTTGATAAGTCCATTATTGGGTCATTCTTGTAGATATTTACCAACATGTTCTGAATACAGCATAGATGCTTTAAAAGAATATGGTTTTTTTAAAGGTTTATTAATTAGTATAAAAAGAATTTTATCCTGCCATCCAATAAAATTTTTAGGGGGTGGCGAAGGGTTTGATCCAGTTAAAAAAGAAATGAAGGATAATAAATAATGGAAACTAGAAATATAATTGCTGCCATAAGTTTATCAGCTGCTGTAATTATATTATACTCGCTATTTTTTGCACCACCTCCTGTAACGAAAGAAAATTTAACCGAAAAAACTAAGACTGAACAGAATTCAGATGCACCTAGTCTTGATCAAAAAGAAAATGTAACTGAAATTTCACGAGAAGAAGCGTTACAACAAAGTGAAAGAATTCAATTTGAAAACCAAAGTATTGTTGGATCTATTTCATTAAAAGGGGCCGCAATAGACGATCTAACTTTCAAAGAATATAATGTTAGTTTAGAAAGCGATGAAAAAGTAAAATTTCTTGCACCACGAAGCTCTAAAGAAGGCTATATAATAGAAAGTGGTTTTATAACTACTGATAAAAATATCGATATTCCAAATGCAGATTCAATTTGGTCAGTTTCTGGAAATAATAAATTAACTGATCAATCTCCTATAAAACTAAGTTGGACTAATGATCAAGGCATCACTTTTGAAAAAGAAATTGCATTAGATGATAAGTTTTTATTCACAATAAAACAAAGAGTTATAAATTCTACTGATAAAAACTATGACTTCTATTCTTATGGACAAATTATAAGAAATCAAATCCCAGAAGGTTTAACCGATTTTTACATTCTTCATGAAGGCCCTATCGCTACATTAGACGAAGAATTAATTGAGGAAGATTATGACGATATTGAAGAGAAAAAATTCTCAAGAACTGCCCAAAAAGGATGGTTAGGTCTAGGAGATAAATATTACATATCAACTCTAATTCCACCAAGAGAAAAAGAATTTAAAACTACGATGGATTACAAAAACAAGTACAGAATAAACTTTGTTACAACAGAACCATTAGAGTTAACTGGAAACTCCTCTATAGAAGAAAACTTGCAAGTAATAGTAGCTGCAAAAAGAGTTGATGTAATTGATGGGTACGCAGAATCATTAAAAATTGATAAATTTGATCTTACGATTGATTGGGGATTCTTATACTTTTTAACACGTCCTTTGTTTACTGCTTTAGAATATTTCTTTAAAATATTTGGTAATTATGGATTAGCAATTATTGCTGTTACCGTTTGTATTCGTGTAGCATTTTTTCCACTTGCTAATTTTTCATTCAGAAGCATGGCTAAAATGAAAGCTCTTCAGCCTGAGATGGCAAGACTTAAGGAAGTACACAAAGATGACAAGATGAAATTGCAACAAGCAATGATGGCTCTTTACAAGAAGGAAAAAGTAAATCCCATGTCTGGATGTTTGCCAATTCTAATTCAAATACCTGTATTTTTTGCTTTGTATAAAGTTTTATTTGTAACGATAGAAATGCGTCATATGCCTTTTTATGGTTGGATCCAAGATTTAAGTGCTAAGGATCCTACTTCTATATTTAATTTATTTGGATTGTTTCCTTATGACGTACCTTCTTTCCTTGTAATTGGAGCATGGCCAGTTGCTATGGGGGTATCAATGTGGGTGCAACAAAAGTTAAATCCAGCTCCAACAGATCCAATGCAAGCAAAAATATTTATGTTCTTCCCTTTATTTTTAACAGTAATTCTTGCACCATTCCCAAGTGGGCTAGTAATTTATTGGACAGTTAATAACATTTTAACAATGGCTCAGCAGGTTGTAATAATGAAACGTACAACAGTTAAAACTGTAACCTAATTTAAAAATAATAAATGGACCTTGAAAAGATATTACCTAAAGATGGGCCACCAATTAATGAAGTAACTAAATATATTGAAAAATATAAAAATGATTTAATAGTAATTAAATACGGTGGAAATGTTTTAATTGATAGAAACGTATTTAATAATTTTATAACTGATCTTAGTGTTTTAAATAAATTAGGCCTTGCAACTGTGGTAATTCATGGTGGTGGACCTAGAATTAAAAGAGAGCTAGAAAAATCAAATATTCAATCAAAATTTATAAGAGGACTAAGAGTAACTGACAAAAATATAATTGATATTGTTGAATCTGTTTTGATTGATTTTAATGATGACATTGTTAATTCTTTAAAAGACAAAGGGACAGAGGCAATCTCTATTAACACAAAAAATAATAATGTTATAAAAACTATACCAGAAGCAGAAGAGCTAGGATTTGTAGGAATACCAAATGAGATTAATAATGAACAAATATTAAATATAATTAATCAAAATAAAATTCCTATAATTTCTCCATTAGGATTAGGTAAAGAAAACCAAACATATAATATTAATGGAGATACAGCTGCGATGGCTATAGCAAAATCTTTAAAATCTAGAAGACTATTGTTAATGACGAATGTTGATGGTGTTTTAGATAAAAATAAGAAATTAATAGAGGAAATTTCTTCATCTGAGGTTCTTGAAATGATTAAAGATGAAACTATTACAGAAGGTATGATACCTAAAATAAACGCATGCTTAGACGCCGTAAATAATGGTGTAACAGCAGTTGGTATAATCAATGGCACAAAGCCACATTCGTGTTTATGGGAAATATTCTCTGACAAGGGCTCTGGGACCCTAATAAGACAATGAAAGAATTAAAGAATATCAAAAACATATTATTTGATTGTGATGGGGTACTCTATAGTGATCTTGAAGGAGTATTTGGTCAAGTAAGTAAAAAAATGACTCAATATATTTCAAATAAATTAAATGTAGATTTAAAAGAGGCAAAAGAATTACAAACAAATTATTTTCATAAATATAACACTAGTCTTAATGGTTTAATGATACATCACGATATACCTCCAAGAGAATTTTTAGACTACGTGCATGATATTAATTTAGATTTTTTAGAAAAAGATACTGCTTTAAGGAATGAGCTAGAAAATATTAATCTAAACAAATTTGTGTTTACAAATGGTAGCAAAGAACATGTTAAAAATATCACTACTCACTTAGGAATTGATGATCAATTTGACGGTGTATTTGATATTGTTGATGCTGAATACAGTCCAAAACCTACAGCAAAAGCATTTGATCTTATGGTAAAAAAATTTCAAATTGATCCAACTGAGACACTTTACATTGAAGATATTGCAAAAAACTTATCTATTGGAAAAGAAAGAGGAGCAAAAACAGTTTGGTTAATCAATGACGAATACTGGGGCAAAAAAGAGTCTGAACAAGAATACATTGATTACAAAATAGAAAATCTTTCTTTATTTTTAAAAGAAATAAGGTTATTAAAAAACTCATAAAATTATGAGTATAGAAAAAATTATAAATGAAGCTTGGGAAAATAAAGACCAAGTAGGCCAAAATTCAGATAAATCTTTAAAGGATGCTGTTAATCAAATTATTGATGATTTAGACAGTGGAAAAGCAAGAGTAGCTGAAAAGATCAATGGTGAATGGGTTACTCATCAGTATCCAATGGAAAATTTAAATGGTCCATACAGTAGTTGGTATGACAAAGCTCACTTACTTAAAGGAAAAACAGCAGGATGGACAAAAGAAGATCATGAAAAAGCTGGTTTTAGAATGGTGCCTAATTCACCAGTTAGAAAAGGATCATTTGTTGGAAAAAATGCAGTTTTGATGCCGTGTTATGTAAATATCGGAGCATATATTGATGAAGGGACGATGATGGACACGTTTAGTCGTGCTGGAAGCTGTTGTCAGATTGGAAAAAATTGTCATATCTCAGCTGGTACGGGAGTTGGAGGTGTATTAGAACCTGCTCAAGCATTACCAACAATTATTGAAGATAATGTTTTCTTAGGAGCAATGTCTGAAGTAGTAGAAGGCGTAATAGTTGGGGAAGGCTCTGTTCTTAGTATGGGAATGTATATTGGACAATCAACAAAAATTGTTAATAGAAAAACTGGTGAAATAACTTATGGAAAAATTCCACCTTATTCAGTGGTAGTTCCAGGATCCTTACCAGATAAAAACAATCCACAAGCGCCATCTTTGTATTGTGCAGTAATAATTAAACAAGTTGATGAAAAAACGAGATCTAAAACATCAGTTAACGATCTTCTAAGAGATTAAAATGCCAACAATAAATGAATTACAATTAGCTAAAGAGCTAATTAGGTTTCCATCTGTTACAAAAACTGATGCCGGTGTTATTAAATTTTTAGAAAAAAAATTAAAAAAAATTGGCTTTAAAACTAAAATTCTCGAGTTCAAAGATAAAAATAGTTATCCTGTAAAAAATCTTTACGCAAGACTTGGTACCGCAAGTCCAAATTTTTGTTATGCAGGTCATTTAGATGTAGTACCACCCGGTAATTTGAATGATTGGACTGTTAATCCATTCAAACCTGCTGTTAAGAAAGGATACTTAATTGGCAGAGGTGCAAATGATATGAAAAGCTCAATAGCTGCATTTGTTACTGCGGTAAGTAATTTTTCTAAAATAAATAAAAAATTTGATGGGTCTATTAGCCTTCTAATTACTGGGGACGAAGAAGGAATTGCAATTAATGGAACAAAAAAAGTTGTTGAGTATTTGAGAAAAAGAAAAGAAAAAATAGATTTTTGCTTAGTAGGAGAACCTACAAATCCAAATAAATTAGGAGAAATGATAAAAATTGGTCGTAGAGGTAGTATGACTGGAAAATTGTCTGTCATTGGTATTCAAGGTCATGTCGCTTACCCAAATAGAGCTAACAATCCATCAACAGCTTTAGTCCAAATACTAAAAGAGTTAAAAGAAATTAAATTTGATAAAGGAACAAAAGATTTTCAACCTACAAATTTAGAAATAACAAAAATTAATATTGATAATTCAGCTGATAATGTAATTCCAGGATTAGCTAGTGCTTCTTTTAATATTAGATTTAATAACAAACATACATCTTACAAATTAAAGAACAAAATTAATAAAATAATAAAACAAATTTGTAATAAAAATAAATCAAAATATAAAATTGAATATAGTGTTTCTGGTGAGGCTTTTTTAACTAAACCTAACAAAACTACATTTATGATAAACTGGCTTAATTACATCAGATACATCTCAAAATCATGATACAGGTCCTGGGCATCCAGAACAAATAGCAAGGGTATCAGTCATAGTAGAAAATTTTAAAAAACTTAATAATAAAAATCTTATATGGAAGAAACCATCTAAAGTTTCAGATGATATTCTATTAACCACACATGAAAATAATTATTTAAATTTAGTAAAAAGTTCTTTCCCAAAAAAAGGTTTTTCTTCACTTGATGGTGATACAATCATTTCACCTGGAAGCAAAGATGCAACTTTCGATGCAGTTGGATCAATAATTGCTGCAATTGATGGAGTAGAAAAAAAAGAATTTAGAAATGCATTTTGTGGTGTTCGACCTCCTGGACATCATAGTTCACAAAATAAAGCAGCTGGTTTTTGCATTTTAAATTCAGTGAGTATTGGTGCAAATTATTTGTTGAAAAAATATAAATATAAGAAAGTTGCAATAATAGATTTTGATGTACATCACGGTAATGGAACACAGGATATTTTTTATGAAAATGAAAATGTTCTTTTTATATCAACTCACCAATATCCCTACTACCCAGGAACTGGTTCAGAACAAGAAAGAGGTAAATTTAACAATATCTTTAATATACCTTTGCCAGCTGGCATAAGTTCAGAAGAATATTTAAACGTATTTGACCGTGTATTAAAAAAATTAGAAGAGTTTAGACCAGAGTTTATATTGATTAGCGCTGGTTTTGACGCCCATGAAGATGACCCTCTCGCTCAATTTAATTTAAAAACAGAGGATTATTTTACTATTACTAAAAGAGTATTAGAGACTTCTAAAAAGTTTTGTAATGGAAAAGTTGTTTCAATTTTAGAGGGCGGTTATGACCTAAATGCACTTCGAGACAGCACTAAAAGACATGTTGATGCTCTTTTAGAATTTAATTGATAATTCTTAAGAAAACTCTAAATAAAAAATTTCATGAAGTTATATAAAATAAAAAAATCTGGAATTGATAATAAAGGAAGAGGACTTTATGCAACTCGTGACATTAAAGAGGGAACCAAAATAATTGACTATGTCGGAAAACTTATAACAAAAAAACAAACACAAGATTCTGATAAGTACGATAATAGTAAACCAATATATTTATTCACAATAAATAAAAGATACGATCTAGATGGAGATTTTCCATGGAATACCGCAGGTTTAATTAATCATTCTTGTGATAATAATTGTGATTACGATGGAAAGGGATTGAAAATTTGGGTCAAAGCAATCAAAGATATTAAAAAAGGTGAGGAGTTTACCTGTGATTATGGATTTGGTTATGATGAAAACTACAAACAATTTCCTTGTAAATGTAAATCAAAAAACTGTTGTGGGTATATTGTAAGAGCTGAGTCTAGATGGCGAATAAATAAAAAGTTTGCTATGAGCAATAAAAATAAATTAATAAAGAACTCTAAATAAAAATAAACCACTTGGTGGTGCTGGAGGAGCACACAGTGTTCTTTTTTTTGACTTAAATCTCTTTTCAAAAGTTTTCAAATCCCATTTAGTTTCTCCCAAGTATTTTAAACAACCAACCATAGATCTAACCTGATGTTGTAAAAATGATTGAGAACTAAATTGAAATTCAATTTTATTTTTTGATGATTTAATTTTAATTGATTTAATAGTTTTAATTGGACTTTTAGCGTGACAGCTTGAAGATCTAAAAGTTGAATAATCATTAGTTCCTAATAACTTTTTTGCACCCTTTTTCATTAATTCTAAATTTAAAGGCCTACGAACATGCCATGCTCTATTTTTTTCAATTATTGGTTGGCTTATTTGATTAAAAATAAAGTATTTATAAATTCTTTGTTTTGCTGAAAATCTAGCATGAAATTTATTATTTCTTTTTTTAATATTTTTAATTGCAATGTCTTTTAAGTTCAAAAAATGATTAATGGATTTTAAAAATTTAATTTTATCGGTTATTTTATTTTTGCAATCAAAGTGTGCAGATTGCTCAAATGCATGAACCCCTGCATCAGTTCTTCCTTGACCATGTAAAACAATTTTTTCTTTTAATAATTTTGATAATTTTTCTTGAATTAATCCTTGAATTGTTGGGCCCTTTTTTTGAATTTGCCATCCTCTAAAATTTGTCCCTACATACTCAATAAGTATTTGGTATCTATTCATTATAAAAATGAACCCTTTTTAATTTGTGTTCCTAAAACAAATTCTCCAATACTTTGAGGCTTTTTTCCTTGTCTTTGTATTTCTTTAATTTTTATTGATTTTTTATCTCCACATGAAATTTCTAAATGGTCAGATAAAACCTCACCTGGTTTTCCTTGTGCTTGTCCAATTTCTGCTTTTAATATTTTATATCTCTCACCGTTAAACATGAAATAAGCTCCCGGAACTGGATATAGTCCATTTATTTTACCAATTATAATTTTAGCATCCTCTTTCCAATTAATTTGCCCCTCTATTTTTTGAATTTTTGATGCGTATGTTGCTGATGAGTGATCTTGCTCTATAAAGTTTGCTTTATCCTCATATATATCATCTATATTATCTAAAATTTTCTCTGCAGCCAAACTTGATAGCTTTTCATTAATATCTTCAGCATTTAAATTATTTTCTATATTAATTTTATAAACATTACATACCGGTCCTGTATCTAGTTCCTCCCCTATTTTCATAATACTAATTCCTGTCTCTTTATCTAAATTCATAATTGATCTTTGAATAGGGGCAGCGCCTCTCCACTTTGGAAGAATAGATGCATGTATATTAATAAATCCTTTTTTAGTTAAATTTAAATATGACTTTGGTATAATTTGACCATAAGCAACAACTATTGCCAAATCTGCCTCTAAAGATTTAAAATATTCTAATTCATCTAAATTTTCTTTTAATGAATTTGGTGTTCTAAATTCTATATTTAAAGTCTCTGAAATTAATTGAATTGGTGACTTGTTAATTTTTTGACCTCTTTTAGATTTTTGAGGTGGTTGTGTATAAACACAAGAAATAGGATATCCATTTTGATAAAGTGATTTTAAAATTGGAACAGCGAACATGGGAGTACCCATAAAAACTATTTTTTTTAGCATTGATTAAGCTTCTACAGAAGTAGATTTTAATTTTGATAATTTTTTAATTATCATTGACCTTTTTAATTTTGAAAGATAATCAATAAATAGGATTCCCTCTAAATGGTCCATCTCGTGCTGAATACATGTTGCCAGAAGACCATCAGCCTTTAGCAATTTCTTTTCTCCATCGTAATCAAGATATTCTACTTCACACTTACTAGGTCTATCAATTTCTGCAAACTGATTTGGCACAGAAAGACATCCTTCCTCATAAGTTGCTTTTTCTGGATCTTTATTTTTGATAACCGGATTTACGAAATATCTTGGCTCTTTTTTACTCTCATCTTTACTTATATCCATTACAATAATTCTCTTTGGTACACCAACTTGTATCGCCGCGAGACCAATTCCGTTTGCGTCATACATTGTCTCTAGCATATCATCCATCAATTTTTGCTCTTCTTTACCAACACTATTGACTGGTTTAGATATTTGCCTAAGTAATTTATTAGGTTCTGTTATTATAGTTCTGATAGCCATAACTTGATTTTATTATAATTTTTATACTTTTAAAGGAAGAACTTTTAGCAATAGTTTATTTCTAATTAAATCAACATTTAATTGATTTAAAGTGTTGATAATAAAATAAACTGTATCTTCATCAATATTTTCAATTTTGTCAGGTCCAATTACCTCAATTATTCTCAACAATGCAGCACCTATCTCATTATTATCTATCATTGTTTGAATATCAGCAGGCATTTCTGATTGCTTCACCTCATATAGACTGTCATATTTTTTTGAAATTTTAACTCCATCAGATTTAAGTGCCTCTAAAAAAATTATATCTTTTTTTGATAAAAAATATTTTTTATCTTTTTTAATTTTCTTTAAAAATTTATCTAGATCCTCTTCAATTTTAGATTTTGCATAATCCCCATTAAAATAATTTATAAGTTTTGATTGATGTAAAATTTTACTATTATATTTAATCTTTTTATCTGCTGTCTCTTTCTTGTTTAGATTACTATTATAAAATGTTGTAAAATTTGATGGCACATCCTCAACATTAATTTCACTTAAAAATTTTTTTAATTCCAAATCAAAAGCATCACTAATATCATCAGATATAAATAGATCTTTTAATATCTTTATAAATTCTAATTTGATTTTTGGTTCTTCAGTTAAAAGAGTTCTTTGATATAAAAGAGCGCGTCCCTCGATTGAAGATAGGGATTTATATGCCTCTTTTGCATTTAAAAATTGATTAATATTAAATTGGAATTTTTTATAAAATTCGAATAACTCCTCTTCAGAATAATTTTTATCATTAACAGCTTTTTCTATTGTAGAAATTTTTTCTACATCAGTAATCTCTATATCTTGAATTTTAAAAAGTAAATTAGCAGCTGAAAGATATTTCCAAATTATTTTAGGTGTATCTTCACTTGGTTCATAAGAAAACTCAGGGTTAGTTCTATGAGCTAAATGAAAATCTAAAATTGAATTTATTGATATTTCTTTATCTGCCTCATCTAAATATCCAAATAAATAATTTATTTTGTTTTCGTAATAACTATCTTCAAAACCTAACTCTTTTTTTAAATCTAAGATTAGTTGTGCTTCTTCATTTTTTCCATAATTGATTAAACAATATAAATTAAATTTTGATAGATATTCATCTTGAATGGGTTCAGAATTTTTAGAAAAAATCTCACATGATTTTTTTACGTTTGATTCTGATAAATAAGTATCTACCAAATATCTTGTTAAATTTGGATGCAAATTTATTATTTGATTTTTAATTAAATATTCTTCTATTAATTCTAAGTTTGCATCTTTTATTAACCAATCAGATTTAAAGCTCATAAATTCTTGCTCAGTAATATTTTGAGTTGGAGAATAAGCGTTGGTTAATAAAGATATGTGCATTATATCAGATGCATCCTCTGAAAGATTAAACTTATTAATATTCTGAAATAAATTTTTTAATTTAGTTCCATCAGAATTTGACCACATATCCATACTCAAACCGTATTCACTAGGATCATATAGTCCAACAATTTTAATTTCTTTTGATGAAAATTCTTTATCTAGTTTTATAGTATCTGTTTGTTTGTTTGTTTGTAGTTCGTAAACACTATTCTGAGTAGTGCCACTAGAATTTTCACTTGAAATATTTGTTTCTGAAATAACTTGATTATCTTTCTTTTCTATATTCCAAATATCAATCGGTTTCTCCTCTGCAAACGCGGGTGTAAAAAAAATAAGACAAACTAATTTAATTAAAAGAAGTTTCTTATTTAACAATTTTAAAATTTTCATTTGGAATAATTTTTTCAATTTCTTTTTTAGGTGCAGGAAAATCAATTGTACTTAGAAAAAAAATAATACCTAAAATAACCCCTAATCCGATTATAGATTTAATCACAAGTCCTATGATACTTGCTTTGCCTGAACTTGTGTTTTTAATGAATTGCATATACTTTTAGATAATTTCAAATTAAGACATATTTATGTTTTTTCAATAAAGAAACTTATGAAATCAAAAGAAAATCTAGTTTTTTTGGGGATGATGGGTTCTGGTAAGAGCTCTATTGGATCTTTAGTAGCTAAGAAATTAAAATTAAATTTTGTAGATATCGATAAAGAAATTGAAAAAAATTTAAACATTACAATAAAAAAAATCTTTGAAGTTAAGGGTGAGAATTATTTTAGAAAAATTGAAGAACAAACAACTTTAAAAAAACTTAAATTAAGCTCTACTGTGATTTCACTTGGTGGGGGGGCTTTTACAAATAACAATATTAGAAAAGAAATTTTAAAAAATCATTTATCTTTTTGGCTAAATTGGGATGATAAAACATTGTTAAATAGAATTAAAAACAGTAAAAAAAGACCATTAGCGATTAATGCAACCGATGCTGAGTTAATTGATTTAATTAAGAAACGATCTAACATTTATTCTAAAGCTTTATATGAGATAAAGTGTGATAATCTTTCTAAAAGTGAAATAGTAAATGAAATTGTAAAAATTTATGAAACAAACTAG
>LUMG01000109.1_pt1 | contig 17792 bp, 19 predicted proteins | sample 729691 | NCBI WGS metagenome assembly LUMG01 (sample SAMN03860269, study PRJNA289734) | marine metagenome | biome: seawater column; feature: ocean; material: water; isolation source: Red Sea water column Station 34 - depth 50m | place: Saudi Arabia: Red Sea | collected 2011-10-15 | depth 50 m
TTTTCATTCCATGCAGTAACCTGACCACTTTTTTTGGTATCAATCACGCCATATTTCAAATTAAATCTGTAATCAAACAAACTCATAGTTACATTTGCTTTAGATTTCTTATGATGTTTGATCATATTTCTCAAACTGAAATTATAGATTGAATCTCCATATAGACAAACAAATGTATCATCAATGAATTTCTCGGCAGTTTTTAGCTGACCCGCTGTTGCAAGGGGCTTTTTTGAAATTGCATATTCAATTTTAACACCGAATTTTTCTCCATCTCCAAAATAATCTTCTATTTTATTTCGCAAATAACTTACACATAGAACAATTTCTTTAATCCCATTTTTCCTAGCCCACTCTATTTCATATTCTAAAATTGGTTTTCCACCTAATGGCAGCATTGGTTTTGGAAGTGATTTTGTATATGGTCTGAGTCTTGTTCCTAGCCCTCCTGCTAAAATTACTGCCTTCATGAGTTTGTATGCACTATTGAGTTCTATTTATGTTCAATTACACAATATTTAGCGATTCATTGAATTAGCAAAATCTTCTTTATCACTTCAGATGGATCATTTCCAAAAATTATGATCATTGGTTCCTTTCCCATATCTCCTTTGTGATATATTATGTCAGGAGGATATGATTTCAAACAACTAGAAACGCCCCATGCTATAGATGAATTTTCTTTTTTCTTTGAACTTCTTGACTCCTTGCTTCTGTCATAATTTTCAACTCTCAATCCTTTCTTTTTTGCTTTATCAATCAATTTTTTTTCGTATTTTATGTTAACTGCTGAACGAATATCTGAGAACTTTTTTGATACTTCTAACACTGCAGTAGCAACATGTTGTGAACCGCCAAAAATTATGTTACCTGCCTGTATTACCTCTTTTCCTGATTTGACTAATCTGCCAGAAATTCCAAGTATATCGCTAATCTTCTTTGGCTTGCTCTTGGAAAAAACAAAATTAGTCTGACATTCTGGAATCAAATTTGAAATATTCTTGATGTTTTGAAAATTAATCACTGAACGTGCAAGTTCCTTGTGAATATCTGATTGTTTTTCAAATGTAATATTGATTCCTTTTCCTAAACTTTTTGAATTTTTTATAGATTGGAAAACATACTCTTTTGCAAAAAGTGAAGAATCATGAATCGTTTTTTTCATTGCAAGTGAAGCTGTAATTGATGCAGAATAATTGCACCCACTTCCATGATTTATGATCTTTATTTTCTTACCTTTCAGATAATAACTTCTAGTCTCTTCTAAAACAAAATCCTCTATTTCATTTTCTGTTTCATTAGAACCTGTAATTATGACGTTTTTTGCTCCCATTTCTTGAATCTTCTTAGCTGCTTTCACGATTGAATTCTGTCCTGATAGAATTTTTGCCTCTTTTTTGTTTGGTGTAATGATAGTGGCCAATGGAATAATCATTTTTTTAAAATCATTCACAGCTGATTTTTTTAATAATATTGTCCCAGTCGTTGATTTTATGATTGGATCAACTATAACTGGACATTTTACTTTTTTAACAACTGCATGAACTGCTTTGATTGTGTTTGAATCATACACCATTCCAATTTTTATTGCGTCAATCTGAAAATCATCCAAAACTGATTTTAATTGAGATTTTACTGTCTTGGATGGAATAGGTAATATTTCTGAAATTTTCTTCGTATTTTGGCTAGTTATTGCTGTAATTACAGTAAATCCATATGCCCCATGATTCTCAAACGTCTTGACATCGCTTTGAATCCCTGCTCCCGATGATGGGTCTGAACCCCCGATTGAAAGAACGTTCATGTTGATCGTATGTTAAACGATTGTTTAAATCCACCATTTACTGATTTTATTTATGGCAACTCAGATGACATCTGCTAGAAGAGGTATCGCTACTGATGAGATGAAACAAGTAGCAAAAGATGAAGATGTAACACTTGATTGGCTAATACCTAAAATTGCAAGCGGTTCGATAATAATTCCTAGCAATAATGTGAGAAAAGAAAAGATTCACAATGTTGGAATTGGGAAAGGTATGAAAACCAAAGTCAATGTGAATATAGGCACTTCTACTCTAAATGTAAATCTTGAAGAAGAAATTGAAAAAGCTCAAGTTGCTGTAAAATATCATGCCGATACTATAATGGATCTGAGTGATGGTGGTGATGTTGGAAGTGTTAGAAGAAAACTACTAGAGGTTGCACCAATTACTTTTGGAACTGTACCAATCTATGAAGCGTATAATTTTGGAGTTGAAAAACACAAGAATCCTCTTGACATTACTGAAGATGATTTTCTAAAGGCATTTGAAAACAATGTAAAAGATGGCGTTGATTATACGACAATTCACTCTGGAATAACAAAAGAAATTGCAAAAAGAATTCTAAAAGTTGAACGTTATGCGGGAGTTGTAAGCAAAGGCGGAACAATTACTGCAGCATGGATGTTAAAGTATGATAAAGAAAATCCATACATTACACATTATGACTATATGATGGAATTGGCTCAAAAATATGACGTGACGTTTAGTTTAGGTGATGCATTAAGACCTGGTTCAATTTTAGATTCACATGATGAATTACAAGTTCAAGAAATGATTAACATTTCGAGATTGGCTAAACGAGCAAATGAAAAAGATGTTCAAGTTATGATTGAAGGTCCTGGACATGTGCCACTAAATGAAGTTGCAGCAAATGTAAGACTGGCAAAATCACTAATTGGTGATGTCCCTTACTATGTTTTGGGACCTCTGGTGACTGATATTGCATCTGGTCATGATCATATTGCAAGTGCAATTGGTGCTGCAGTATCTGCCAGTGAGGGTGTTGACCTTTTGTGCTATCTAACTCCCTCTGAGCATCTTGCATTGCCTAATGCTGAGGAAGTCAAAGCAGGTCTAATTGCATATCGTATAGCTGCTCATGCAGGTGATCTAGTAAAAATTAGAGAAAAAGCAATCAAATGGGATATGAAAATGACTGAAGCGAGAAGAACTTTGGATTGGGAAAAACAATTAGCATTATCTATTGATCCTGAATTAGCAGCTAAAATTCATGGAAGAACTGGTCAACATCCTGGAAACAATGTACCTTGTACAATGTGTGGTGGTGCATGTGTTTACCTGATGTTACCTCAACAAAGAAAATACGAAAAAGAACCTGAAAAATTAAAACAATCTAGTTAGTACTTTTTCAAGACTTGGTACTGTTGTAAAATTATTTACTTCCTCGACATCAATCCATTTTGCATCTGAATTTTCCCAATTCAACTTAATCTCTTTATGATTACAAGAAAATAGAAATGGGTAAACTTCCCACTGATGATTTACGTACTGAGGAGATTCAATCATGATAACTTCTCCTTCTTTAAGTAATTCCACCTCTGATTTTTTAATTCCAACTTCTTCAAAAATTTCAATTATTGCACGATTGAGCGGTTTTTCATCATTTTCTATAATTCCACTAATTCCTGCCCAAAGATTTTTCATGGTTTTTACTTTTTCACTCCGTTTTAAGAGCAAAATTTTTCCTGAATTTATTAAAAATGTAGTGACGATTTTTGTTTTATGCATTATTTCTCAATTGTATTGACCATCTTTGTTAATTTCTTGTAGGATTTTTCTAGGTCAACATTTTGAGAAATTTTCTCTTTGTTTGTATTGATATACTCGATAATCTCTTCACCTTTTCCTTCTTGAGCGGATGCTAACAATCTTCCCACGTCTTTCCAAAACTCTTCTGCGACTTTTCGAATTTCTGGATTTGATATTATAGTTTCAATTAATTCTGGTGATTCTGTCATAATACTTTCTGCTAATATTTTTTGAGCCTTGAATGTAGTTCCTGCCATCTTTTCTGTAAGTGACATTTTGTCATCTTTTGCTAAAATATTTGCAAATGCTATATTGATTAGATGAGTTAATCCTAGAATCATTGCAATTTTTTTATCATGTTCAGTTGAATCAATAGTGACAAAATTGCCATCTGGGAAAAGAGTTTTTGCAACATTAAGTTCTTTTTTTCCGTCTTTAATTGGAACTAAAACAATATTGTGATTTTTTAGATTTTTTGCACCTGGTCCAAACATTGGATGCATGCAGATTGGTGACACTTTTGCAGGAATCTTTCCTAATGCAGTTGCTGTTTTTGATTTTTGGGAGGTAATATCTATCAGATATGATTCTCTTTTCATCTCCTTTGCAATTAATCTGATTATTTCTGGTGTCTTTTTAGTTGGTGTTGATAATAAAACATAATCGACATTCAAAATTGCACTAATTAGTGATTCTGCTTTTTTAATATTTTTTGCAACTGGATTTGTGTTATCAAAACCGGTAACCTCAAATCCTTTTTTTGAAAAATATTCGGAGAACCATTTTCCCATTGCTCCCCCTGCACCGATTATTGCAATTGTTTTTGCCATTCTAAATCTATAACCTAGTTTTTATTATATCCATGCCTTCAATTAGTGTTTTTATATCCAAACATGCAGATATTCTAAAAAACTCATTATAGTCACCAAATCCTATTCCTGGTGCTATGGCCACCCCGTGGTTTAGTAGTTCTTCTGATAGTTCTGATGTGTTGATTGGAGTCTTAGTACGTGCAAAAATGTACATTGCACCATCAGGCTTTACAAACTCTAATTCCATTTCTTTACAAATCTCTTCTAATTTTGCCAACCTCTCATTCATAATTTTTGTATTATCTGTAACATCGTCATCTAATGATTTCATGGCTGTATACTGAATTGGTTCTGAAACATTTGTCAAACATAGTGCTTGCAATTTTGTTAATCTCTCAATGATGTCTTTGCTAGATATCAAATAACCAATTCTATAACCTGTCATGGAATGTGATTTTGAAAATGATTGTGTAACGATTGATTTTTCATAATTGTATGATAAAATGCTATTCCATTCTCCATTTGAATAGTTACTGTATATCTCATCACTTAGAATATACAAATTATTTTCTTTTGCAATGTTGACAATTTGATTTTGTAATGTTTTAGGCAAAATTTTTCCAGTAGGGTTATTTGGATAATTAAGAACAATCATCTTTGTATTTTCATTAATACATGCAGAAATTTCATTAAGATCTGGTTCCCACTTGTTCTCTAATTTTGTTTTAATACTTCTCACTTTGATGCCTGAGTTGATTGCACATTGTCTATATGCTGGCCATGCAGGTTCAATCACTATTATCTCGTCACTAGGATCTAATAATGTGGAAATTGCGAGAAAAACACCAAATCTTGCACCTGGAGTAACCATCACATTTTCAAAATTTATTTTGGAATCAAAATTGTTATTTGCAAATTCTGCCAATTTTGTCCTAAATTCTGGTAATCCTTTAGCTGGACCATACTTTCCAAATCCTTTATCATACACCTCTGATAATGATTTTTTCACATTTGATGGAGGCTGAAAATCAGGTTCACCTACTTCTAAATGAATAATTTTCTTTCCTTGCTGTTCTAGTTCTTTTGCTTTAAGAAAAATTGCTAAATGTGTATTTGATGTTGAAGATTGAACTTTTATCGATTCATTTAGTAAAAAATTTAAGAATTTCAATGCAGTGTTAGAATCAAAATTAATTTCTTGACATCTTTTTTTCACTAGTTCTCTGAGTTCATCTTCTCTTGATTCATTAGAGACACTCATTCCTTGTTGATTTTTTATTTTCCCAATTTCTTGTGCAATCTCTGTTCTTGTTTTTAGTAGAGATAACATTTCAATTGTAATTATTTCTATTTTCTTTCTTAACTCGTCTATTTCGGTCATTTTCACAATGTTGGTTTTATAGAACCACTAAGTAATGCATGATCAGCTATGGTTAATGCAACCAATGAGTCAACTACTGGGGGTGCACGTGGAACTACACAAGGATCATGTCTTCCTCCTACCTGTAGTTTAATTGATTTTTTCTTTTTTATGTCTACACTCTGTTGAATTTGAGAAATTGATGATGCAGGTTTGAATGCAACTCTGATTGTAATTGGCATGCCATTAGAAATACCTCCTAAAATTCCTCCTGAGTTATTGGTTTTTGTTGAAACTTTTCCTCCTTTCATCACGTATGCATCATTATTTTCTGATCCAAACTTTTCAGAACCCGCAAAACCTGAACCAAATTCAATTCCTTTTACTGCTGGAATTGAGAAAATTGCTTTACTGATGTCTGATTCTAATGAACCAAAAATTGGTTCACCTAAACCTACAGGTAAATTAGTGGTAATTGATTCTATAATGCCTCCTAGCGAATCTCCTTTTTTTCTAGCATCTAATATGACGCTCTTCATTTTTTGTGCCGTATTTTTTTCAGGACATCTTACGTCATTTGTATAAATGGATTTGAATTCTTTTTTTGTTGCTACTTTTTTCATTTTTATTTTTCCAATTTGGGTTGTGTAAGAATTTGTTTCAACTCCGATTGTATCTTTTAGTAATTTTCTAGCAATAGCTCCTCCCATAACGTGTGTTGCAGTCAATCTGCCTGAAAATCTACCTCCTCCTCTATGATCATTGAATTTTTTATATTTCATATATGCTGGATAATCTGAATGTCCTGGACGCATTTCAGTTCTTAATTTTTCATACGCTATTGATTTTTGATCTTTATTCCAAATCACCATTGTAATTGGAGCTCCTGTTGTATATCCTCTGAATGTACCCGTTAGAATTTCTACAATGTCTCCTTCTTTTCTTTGTGTAGATACAAGAGATTGTCCTGGTTTTCTCAAGTCTAACATTTTTTGAATATCTTTTTCTTCTAACTCTAATCCTGCTGGACAGCCATCTAAAACGGCTCCAATACATTTACCATGACTCTCACCAAAGCTAGTCAAAACTAGTCTTCTACCAATTGAATTACCGTTCAACAATCAAAGATCGTCTATGATGCTTATAATCGTTATACGCATAAACTTAGAGTTTATTTACAAAATTTCAGTAAAAAATATCATGAAACGAATTGGTCTGCTTGGATGTGGCTCTATCGGAACGCAAATTGCAATTGCGATTGATACTGGCATAATACCTGCAAAATTAACTCATATTTTTGATGAAGATAAAGAAAAATCTGCATCCCTTGCTAGTAAACTAAAGAATAAACCTGAAATTGTAGAAAATGTCCATCTTTTATCTTCTAATCCTGTTGATTTGGTAGTTGAAGCTGCATCACAAGATGCAGTTAGTGATAATGCATTAAGTATTCTCCAAAATAGAAAAGATCTTGTGATAATGAGTAGTGGTGCTCTTCTAGATGAATCTGTATTTGAAATAATTTCTGATGCATGTAAAGAATTAAAGAAAACAGTTTATCTTCCATCTGGTGCAATATCTGGAATTGATGCAATAAAATCTGTAAAAAATGAACTTGATTCTGTTGTTTTGACCACCACAAAACATCCTAATTCATTAAAAGGCGCAAAATTTTTTGATGATTTTAAAATAAATCTTGATGAGATTAATGAACCGTCGACAATTTTTGAAGGAACTGCAAGTGAAGCTGTAAGATTATTCCCAAAAAACATCAATGTTTCTGCATTACTTAGCTTATCTGGATTGGGAAGTCATGAAACAATTGTGAAAATAATCGCTGACCCCAATACTACAAAAAACACTCATGAGATAACAGCTCGTGGAAAATTTGGTCAAATTACAACTAAAATCGAAAATGTACCTGATTCCAACAATCCTCGTACAAGCCGACTTGCAATTTTATCAGCTATTGAAACGATTAGATCTATTTGTACTTCTGATATTAAAATTGGAACATAATTTTATTTTAAATCTGCACCAACATTTTTCATATCTGAAATAAATTCTGGATACGAAACTTTTACTGCGTCTGGGTCTGAAACTGTACAATCTCCAACAAACATTCCTGCTATGGAAAACGCCATGAATAGCCTATGATCACTTTCTGAATTAAGTTCTGCAGAATGTACTTCTTCTGGTTTCTTTAAAATTAATCCATCTTCCTTTTCATCTATCTCTAATCCTATTTTTTTAAGTTCTCTTGATAGTATTGCAATTCTATCTGTTTCTTTGTATCTTGCATGTTTGACATTAAACAATTCGATTGGTTTTTCTGACTTTAATGCTAGAATTGCCACCGCTGGTAAGAGATCTGGGGTATCTGATAAATCAAATTTTCCGCCTTTTAGTAATGGTGGAGACTCGGTTGTTATGATATCGTCTTCTAGTGTGACATTTACTCCTAATTTTTCTAAAATATCCACAATTGCTTCGTCACCTTGCGGCATATCGCCTAAATTTATCTCAATTGTAAGGCCATCTCCTAACAAAACATTTGCTGCTAAAAGCAATGCTAAATTAGAAAAATCCGATGGAATTGAGAATGTAGTTGGTTTGTAAATTTGGTGTGTGATGGAATATTTTTTGTATTCTTCTTCAACTTTAACTTCTACGCCAAATTTTTTCATGATTGCTACTGTCAAATCGACGTATGGTTTTGATACTAACTCACCTTCAACATTTATTGTTAGTCCTTCAGGTAATCTTGGTCCAATTATCATTAATGCAGAAATGAATTGACTTGAAATATCTCCTTTAATGCTGATTTCATTACCATTAATTTTTCCATTGATGTGTATTGGTGGTTTACCGTTGTCTGATTCTGTTTTTACGCCCATTGTCTCTAGGGAATCTAATATTGGCTGCATTGGTCTTTTCTTTAGACTCTCATCTCCTGTGAGTGTTGTATTTCCTCCTGATAATGCTGCAATGGCAATGGCAATTCTGATGGTTGTCCCTGAATTTTCAGCATTTATCATTGAATTCTCAACAGTTGAATCAATTGTATTGTTGATTGTTACTTTATCTTCCACCTCTTCTACTTCGACTCCAAATCCTCTACATGCACTAATTGTAGCTAAAGTATCGTTTGAGCGAAGAATTTTTTTTACTATACTTTTTCCATCTGATAGTGCTGCAAGAAATATTGCTCTATGTGTATAGCTCTTATTAGATGGACATGTTATTCTTCCATTTAATTTGGATTTTTGAATTTTACAGTTCATGAACATACGCCTTTTTGTTATTGATATTTGCTATCATTATATTTCCCTCTAATCCTGAAAATTCCTTTTGAACTCTTGATTTATTCTTTTTATCCACAATTGCCATTACTGAAGGACCATTTCCTGAAATAGTTGCACATAGTGCACCTTTCTCCATTAATTTCATGATTAGGTTTGGTTCTGAATTTAAAATTGATGTTGTTGCAATTCCATTTAGTATTGCTGCATTCCAATAATCTGAGTTTTTTGCTAATTGCCATGATTGTTCAAAAGCATTTTTGAAATTCTTTAATTTTTTTAAATTTCCTCTCTTTCTTGATTTTGGTAAAAATACTATTGCCTGTAATTCTTTTGGGGCTAATTCTCTGTGCAATAACTGCATCTTTAGATTATCTGTAACATTGAACCCTCCAAAATGGCATGCGCATGCATCATCGTAAGCCCCAGTTATGCTAACTTTTGTCTGAATTGAGGTTTTTGCACCCAATTTCAAAACTTCCTCGTCACTCATAGTTTTTCCAAAGGCTTTTGCGCATGATAGCACGACTGCTGATGAAATTGCACTGGAACTCTTTAACCCATATCCTGTTGGTATATTTGATTTAAAATCAAGTTCTAGTTTGGTATTGTCTAAAATTTTCTTTGGAATCATATTTTCAATTAATTTATTTATTAAACGTGAACTGATTGTTTTGTTCTCTGATGTGATGTGAATTCCTTTGCCATCTTTTTTTGTTAATGTAGTTTCCACAAAAGTATCAATTCCTAACGTAGAGCCCTTTCCTGTGGCAATTGCATTCACTATGGAAACTGCACCATATACCTTGGCTACTACCTGCGTCATTAGAAACCTCCTAGTATAGATCTTTTCATAACATCATATGGAGCTTTTCTATCTAACCAAATTTCAAATGAACGTATCGCTTGTCCGAGTAACATTTCATAACCGAAAATTATTTTACAATTTTTTTCCTTTGCTTTGTTTATAAAATCTGTTTTAACTGGTTTGTAAACTATATCATAAACTGTTGTTTTTTCATCAAATAATTTTTCAGGTATTATATTATTTTCATTTTTTAATCCCAATGATGATGCATTTACTATAAAATCAAAATCAGAATCAAATGAATCCATGTCCTCAATTGTTTTTGAAGATGCATTTAATCCCAATTCTTTTGAAAATTCTGCTAATTTGTCGCCATTATTTTTTGTTCTATTGACGATTGTAATTTCTCTTGCATTTTCTTTTTGAAATCCTGCTACAATTGCTCTTGATGCTCCTCCTGCACCGAGTAAAAGAATTTTGGAATTTTTTATATCCATTTCTTTTCTTTTAATTGGTTCTAAAAATCCATCCATGTCTGTATTGAATCCTCTTAGTATTCCATCATCATTAAGAACCGTATTCACTGCTCCAATTTTTTTACAATTCTCATCTACATTATCTAAATAATTCATCATCTCGATTTTATGAGGAATTGTTACGTTAAATCCTGCGATTTTAATTTTCTTTAAGGATTCTATGCCTGAAGCTAAATCGCCTTTAGCTACTCTGTATGCAATGTATGTGCATTCCATCCCCAATTCTCTGTATGCTGCATTATGGATTGTTGGTGATAATGAATGCTCAATTGGGTCTCCAATAACCGCATATGTCTTCAACATACATTCGATTCAATTTGGATAGATATAACGTATTCATTGGTAAAAAAAATTTTCATAGCAAAAATTAATTCTACCAAATAGAAGAATTGTTATGTACAAAATTCCATTTTTGATTATTGTATTAATTGGAATTTCCTTTATTCCATTCTCATTCTCTGAAGGAATCCCTGAATGGGTGAAAAATAATGCTTCATGGTGGTCTGAAAGACAAATATCTCAAACTGAATTTACAAATGGACTTGAATTTTTGATAAATGAAGGAATTATTTACATTCCGCCAACAGAACCTGGCCCTCCTGGACCTGATAAAATCATTCCAGATTGGGTTAGAAACACTGCTGGGTGGTGGGCAGATGGTAAAATCCCTGATTCAGAATTTTTGAATGCAATGAAGTATTTGATTGAAATTGGACTTATCGAAGTTGATGCATTTAGTCCTGAAGTAATAGAAGAAGAAACCATAGAAGAAGTTCCTGAAACTCCAACTGAAACTGGAGTACCATTAATGTTGTTACTTCAAGGATATGATACTGTAACTCCTGAAAAAAGATTTGTTTTAGATGTTTTAGTGTTTGATGCTGAAATGTATCCTCAGGCTTCTCCAACATTCAATAGAAATGCTTCGTATACTGTTGATGGAGTGAATGTGGAAATAGAATTACACAACGAAGAAGGATTAATTCACACTTTTTCTGGAACTACTAAAGATGGATTTTTCAGATATGAGATATTAGCACGTGAAACTACTCAAGATGGTACATTATGGATGATAGATAATTTGTATACTGTTAATGTCACTGTATCTCTAGACGGTCAAACTACAGAAAAGATTCATCAATTTTATGGCATTTCAAATTATGATAAAGGTTAATTCTCTAAAGATTTTATTTCATCAACACTAAATTGTCCTGGAGCAATTGCTTTTCCCAATGATACATACGTAAATGGACTACCAAGATGTAAACACAATATTCTTGAAAATTTGCCTTGGTCTCCCATACAAAATGCCACAGTTTTACTCTTAGATTTAATTGAATAGAGTGAAAGTAATCTTGATGCATCAGATACGTTTTTTGCCACAGTTACAATCTTTACAACATTAGAAAACTTTCTCATTTTATTGAATCTGGATTTTAATTGTGATTCATTAGGTGTTTTCTTAAAATCATGCCATGAAATTAGTAACTTACATTTTGATTTTTTAAGATATGATGCCAGTTTCTTGTCTTTTTGAATTGTGTTAAATTCAACATCTAGTAAATATGGATTATACTCTGCAATTAATCGTAAAATTGATTTTCTTTCACTTTCATTTCCTACAAATAGTCCTCCTTCTGATTTTGGACGTAATGTGCATACACATCTAGAGAGACTTTTTTTAGAATTTTCCAAAACAATTGGAATATCGGATTTTTTCAGATAATCAAATCGTATTTCTGCAAAATCTGATTTTGAAAGTGCTTTTTTTAGAATTGTTTTAATTTTCTTTGGATTCTTTTCGCCAATTGATACGCAGGTCTTATACTTCATTATTTTTCAAGAATGTATTCATCAGCTACTTCCATTCCAAAATGTCTTCCGCTTGCCTCTTTTGAAAATGCCAAAACTGAATCGCCTTTTTTGAGATGTGTAACTGATACTAACTGTCCATTTGCCTTCACAAATCTGATAGTTTCTGCATCTTGTGCAATTATGCCTCCTATCTCGTTTCCAACCTTTGCTTTTATCAAAAGCATTGGTCGTTTTTCAATTTTGCATCTTCCTATAGCTGCTCTTCGTGCTTTTCCTTTGGAATTTAGAATTAGTACCTCACTACCTGTTTCTAATTCTGATAGATATTTTGTATTTCCATCTGGCGATAATGTATAACAGTGAACTGCTCCTGCATTAACTCTGAATGGTCTTGGTGATGTGAACCAAAGTTTCTTGCACTTCGCCTATAGAGCCTGTTTGGAAGATTACTCCGTCAACTCCTACATCTAAAATTGAAAACATCTTTCTAACTTCTTTCTGGTTTTTTGCTATTGTGAATATTTTCGTATGTATCTTATGTAATTTTGCTATGATATTCTCTAGCGGAATTATCTTCCAATCTTTTACCTCAATAATGACAAAATCAAGTCCTTTTTTTGCAGTTTCATAAACTCCGTCGATATCTTTGTTCGATAAAATTTTGAATTGTTTTCCATTTTTCTTTCCCTTCACTTTCTTTCCATCTTTACTAAGAACTACATAATCCGCGTTAGGTGTAGTAAAGACAGTTTTCATTTTACTTTTTTTATCTGTAATTGTTTTAGGATCTGCATAGATGTGTTTCACACCTTCATTTTCTAAATTTTTTACAAATTTATTTAATTGATTTTTTCCAACTTTTGGTTGGACAATCAAAAGTTTATCAGTTGCCAATTTTCTTTGCCATTTCTTTTGCTGTTTCTTTTTTGAAAATTATTCCTGCTAATGCTTCTACCATTTTATCTGGTGTCTTATGTGCAAAAATATTTCTACCATATGTAACTCCTTTTGCACCTGCAGCCATTGCATCTTCTGTCATTTGTAGAATATCCAAATCTGTTTTAGCTTTTGGACCTCCAGCAATTACTACTGGAACTGGAATACTTTCTGTAACTTTCTTGAATGAATCAATATCTCCTGTGTATAATGTTTTTACAATATCGGCACCACATTCGGCACCAATTCTTGCAGTATGTGCTACTACAGCTGGATCATGTGGATCTTTGACATTTTCTCCTCTAGGATACATCATTGCAAGTAATGGAACATTCCATTCATGACATTCTTCTGAAATCTTTCCTAATTGTTCAACCATCTCTGGTTCTTCTTTTCCTCCGATGTTGATATGTAATGAAACTCCATCTGCTCCCAATCTTATTGCTTCTTTTACAGAACCTGTTAGCATTTTTCTATTTGGGGCTAAAGATAATGCGGTACTAGATGAAAAGTGGGCTAAAATTCCAACCTTGGTTGGTCTTGGTAATGTTTTGATTATTCCTTTGTTAATTATGATGCTTGTCAAACCATGATTTTCACATTTGTAAATTACATCATGTGGTTTTTCTAATCCTTCGATAGGTCCATTTGAAATACCATGATCCATTGGAATGCATAGCATCTTACCTTTTCTCATAATCTTACTTAGTCGAATTTCTGTACCTGTTGCCATTAGTGATATCTTTGGTATACCATACTTAAAAATTGCCAAAAATGTAATTTTAGGCTCGTTTTTTATCTAAGAATTAAATATCAATCTCAAACGATAGATTGTGATTGAGTCAATTAACACAACAGATCCACTCTAGTGACATAGGTGATATTTTAGAAAACTCACTTAATGGCATTAGACCAAAAAAAGATGATTATCTGAGACTATTGGAATCAGACGATGTTTATCTAATGGGACTTGTTGCTGGGAAAATAACCAGAAAGAAATTTGGGAAAAAAGTATCTTTTGTAAATAATATTATTTTGAATTACACAAATGTCTGTATTACAGATTGTAAGTTCTGTGCATTTTATAGACCTCCAAACCATGAAGAAGCTTACACTTTAACTTTGGATGAGATTGAAGCCCGAGTGAAAACAGGTTGGGACATGTTCAAAATCAGACAAGTCTTGATTCAAGGTGGTCATAACCCAAAACTTGGAATTGAATATTATGAAGATTCATTTAAAATGATTCGTTCAAAATTCCCTGATGTTGGTGTACATGGATTATCCACTTCTGAAATTGATATGATTGCTACAGTTGAAAAATCATCGACAAAAGAAGTTTTATCAAGATTAAAAGATGCAGGTTTACAATCTGTACCTGGTGCAGGTGCTGAAATCTTAACTGATTCGGTTAAAGAAATCATTAGTCCAAAAAAAATTGATAGCGATGATTGGATTAGAATTATGAAAGAATCATTTGAACTTGGATTGCCTGCTTCTGCAACAATGATGTATGGTCATGTTGAAACTAATAATGACATTGTGGAACATTATGACAAAATTGCTAAACTGCAAAAAGATCTTAATGGATTTATGGCATTTATTCCTTGGAGTTTTGAACCAAACAATACCTTGATGCAAAAGGAGGGAACTGTTACAACTGGTGCAGGAGGAATTCAATTACTAAAAATGATTGCAATTTCTAGAATAATCTTTGATGGATTAATTGATCATATACAATCATCTTGGCTAACAAATGGGGTTGGTATGGCTCAATTGGCATTACAGTATGGTTCAGATGATTTTGGTGGCACATTGATTGGAGAAGAAGTTGTTTCTTGTACTGGTGCTCGTTCCACCGAATTAACTGATAAAAGAATAATTGATTCAATCAAGCAAATTGGTTATTCTGCTGAAGAACGTGACAATTTTTACGAAACAGTATCTATGCGTTAGATTCCGTATTCGGACCATCTGGAATCAACTAATTTTTTAGTTTCATCATCCACTTGGACTTTCTCTTGAATCTCTCTTTCGAATCCTTCTTCTGCTGTTTTCTGTGTTGCATCAATTCCCAATTTTGAGCCTAGATTCACTAATGGTGATGCAGGATCTAGTGTATCTGTTGGGGTTTTGTCTATGATTGTAATGTCTCTTGCAGCATCTGTTCGAGTTGTAATTGCCCAAATTACATCATTCATGTCATGCACATTCACATCTTCGTCTACCACGACAAACATTTTTGTTAATGCTAGTTGTCCCATTCCCCACAGACCCATCATGACTTTTTTTGCTTGTCCTGGATATCTTTTCTTAATAGAAATTATTGCCAACCCTTGGAACCATCCTGCTGCAGGCATTTCAAAATCAACAACTTCTGGATGGAACATTCTGATCATCGGCAAAAACGAGCTTGCAATTACTTTGCCTATGTATGCATCTTCTAAGATTGGTTTTCCAACAACTGTTGTAAGGTAAATTGGATTTTTTCTTTGCATCATTCCCGTTAGTGTAAAAGTTGGGAATGGTTCTTTTGGTGTATAATATCCTGTATGATCTCCAAACGGTCCTTCATCTCTAATGTCTGATGAATCTACATAACCTTCCAATACAATTTCTGCATTTGCAGGAACTTCCACATCAATTGTTTTACATTTTACCATTTTGATTCCTTTTTTTCTTGTAATTCCTGCAAAGAGATACTTGTCTAATCCTTCTGGAACTGGTGCAACCCCTGAAAAAACAGTTGCAGGTTCTCCTCCAATTACGATTGCAACCTCTGTTTTAGTTGATTTTGTGATATCGTGATGTTCTGCGCCTCGTTTGTGTTTTTGCCAATGCATCAAAGCATGTGTGCTATCAACAATTTGTATTCTGTAAACTCCTAAATTTCTGATTCCTGTTTCAGGATGTTTTGTTGCTGTTAAACCAAATGTTATGAATTTCCCTGCATCTTTATGAAATGATTTTAGAATTGGTATGTCATCAAAAGTTGGATTTTCTTTTATTACTTCGGTAACGGGACCACTTTTTTCTAAACTTGGAAATGACTCACTCATCTTTGAGAGCTCAGGTAATTTCTTAATTTTACTTAACATTCCTTTTGGAATTTCCATCTTTGACATGTCTGCAATTCTTTGTCCAATCTCTGTAAAATCTGAAGTCTCAAGTGATAACTCTAATCTCTTCATTGAACCAAATGCATTTCCTAAAACTGGCATATCATATCCTTTAACATTTTCAAAAAGTAATGCTGGTCCATTATCGTACATAGTGCGACGTAAAATTTCTGCTAACTCAAGCTCAGAATTCACTTCTGTAGAAATCTTCTTCAGCTCTCCGGCCTTTTCTAAAACTTCTACTAACTCGTGAATGTCTTCAATTGGCATGTGCTACCTCTTTTCAAAAAGAAGGTATAAGCCTAACTCGGTACTCAAAAACTGCTTTCAGCAAGAGTTTAATTCTGTTTCAACTCAATTGGTTTTGTGACTGATTCGGACATTTGTGGTGTTTGTAAAGGTGTTGGAACAATTGAACTAATTGATTCTCAATGTCCTTTCTGTAATGGCACTGGTGAAAACTCCACTGCAGCCGAGAGTTATATGAAATCACATATCTGTCAATGCATATTTCTTGATAGAAAGATGTGTCCAATTTGTGGAAAGAAATGTCATCATGATACTCCACATCGTCCAAAAATTAGATTAAGTCCAATCAACTAAGGCATTGGCGGAAGTTCGCTTTTCTTACCATGTCCACCTGAACCAAATTTGCAGTAAAAGCATAGATCTGATTGCATGTGGGTTAGGTGTTCGATCTGTATTGCACCAATTTTCAATGCAATTTTTGTGAGAATTTTGTACTTTAGCGGCATTGCAGGAATTACCTCTTTGATGTAAACTTGATAATGTTCTGGGCAAAACTTGAGTGTAACACGTGCGGCGTCAGATCCTGCATCATTCACCTGTTTTGCAAAATTAATCTGTTCTCGAATATATTCATGCTTTGGACATGGACAATTTTTTCCTCCTGGATGTTTATAGGCTGGTGTATTTTTCCAATCAAAATCAGGATATTCTTTTTCGAAATCGTCCATTCATTTCCTACACGTGTATAATTAATAAAATTAGATCAATAATACCTTCATAGAAACATCATAAGCTAAATAAACACCTCAAATGAGGTGAAATTATGGCTACAGCAAAAAAGACTACAAGAAAGTCTACAACAAAAAAAGATCTAGAAGCCAAAATTGCTGATTTAGAAGCAAAATTGAATAAATTAGCAGCTGCACAAGATGCAAAACCTGCTGAGGCAGCTCCTAAACCAGCTGAAACTAAACCGGCTCCAAAACCGGAAACAAAAGAAGCTCCAAAACCAGCTGAAGCTAAAAAACCAGAAGGCGGTGGCGGTCCACATGCACACGATGAAAAACCAAAAGCAGAAGCACCACCAAAGCCAGCAGAGAAAGCACCTCCAGCATCAGGTGAACTTCACGAAAGATTCCGTGAAATTCCAACCGGAAACTGGAACACACAAAAAGTTGCAATCACTGGTTTCACTGCACCAAGTAACAGATACTTTGGTAGTAGAGCTCTTGTCGCACAAGTTGAAGTAACACCATCCAACT
>LUMG01000244.1_pt1 | contig 17720 bp, 16 predicted proteins | sample 729691 | NCBI WGS metagenome assembly LUMG01 (sample SAMN03860269, study PRJNA289734) | marine metagenome | biome: seawater column; feature: ocean; material: water; isolation source: Red Sea water column Station 34 - depth 50m | place: Saudi Arabia: Red Sea | collected 2011-10-15 | depth 50 m
GCCTACTCCTCCAGATAAATGTACATTGCGACCAATCTGCGCACAAGATCCAACCGTTGCCCAAGTATCGACCATAGTGCCTGAACCAACATAGGCACCAATGTTTACAAATCCGGGCATTACAACGACACCTGGTTCACAAAATGCACCATAACGAACTACTCCAGGTGGTACGACTCTGATGCCTAAATCTTTGTAATTCTTTTTTGGTTCTAATTTGTCATAATAAATCAAGTCATTAGCACTTATTTCTTTTAAATTTCTTATTGAAAAAAATAATAAAATAGCATCTCTAACCCACTCATTTAAAGACCATTCTCCATTTTCATTATTAACAACTCGAATATTTCCATTATCTAACTCTTTAATCGTTTGTTCTATATGTAAAATATCATCTTCGGATAGGTCGTCTAGATTAATATTTTCAATTTTTTCTTGTAAATTTTTGTATTTCACTTTGGTCTCTTTTTATTTCCTAGATAGTATTTTAATGTATGACTAAGAACACTTACAGATTTATTATTCTTTTATTAACGGTTTTGTTATTTCTTGTTATTTGGTGGGGTGTATCGTTTTCACAAAATAACAACGACGAAATAGAGCTTCCTAATGCTATTGAAAACATTTACCCACTTCCTTATGACCAAGTTCCTCAACAGGTTTCGTTAGAAATTGATTTTCCTGTAGGTTATGAACTTACTTTAATTGTTGATAACTACATTATTCCTAAAGAAGAAATCCAATATGTTGAAGCAACTGGTGTTTATATTTGGAAACCTGGTCCAAACAAAGCTTTTGAAACATGGGGTCCTGGAAAGCATAATGTAAGAATTATTTGGGATACTATTACTGGCTTACCTGACTACGGTGAATTTGAATGGGAATTTACTACTTATTAATTAATTCTTCAAAATCCTTTTCACTTATAGTTCTAACTTTTAGATTTTGAGCCTTTTCATATTTAGATCCAGGGTTTTCACCAAAAAGTAAATAATCTGTATTTTTTGACACTGAAGTTGTTACGATACCTCCCGAATCTTCAATTATTTTTGTAGCATTCTGTCTTGTGTAATTAGATAATGTACCAGTCAAAACAAATGTTTTGCCATTAAATTTTCCAGTATTCTTCTTAATCTTTTCTGAAACTCTAAAGCCTATTTCTTCTAAATTCTTAATTAGTATTTGATTAGTATTCTCTGAATACCATTCAATCAATGAACTGGAAACACTCTCAGAAATTCCATGTATATTGTTAATTTCTTCACTACTAGCACTAAAAATATTTTTAATAGAACCGAAAGTATTGATGAGTAACTTAGAGGTTTGCTTTCCTACATATCTAATTCCAAGTGCTGGTAATAATTTCTCTATTTCAGAATTTTTAGATTTCTCTATTGCTTCTAATAGATTTTGGGTCTTTTTTTCTTTCCACTGTGGAAGGGAAATAAGCTGCTCATAAGTTAATGAATAAAAATCTTCATAGCTCTCTACAAGATTATTTGTAATTAATGTTTCGACAGTTTCTCTTCCTAGTCCTTCAATATCGAGACCGGATTTTGATGCAAAATAAATTAACATTTCTTTTTTAGAAATTTTACAATCGTAACCACCAGAACACCTTGGTACTTTTTCATCTTTTATATATTCAATATCAAAATCGCCACATGGACATTTTTTATCAAGTGACCACTCTATTTCGTTACCACTTCTTCTTTCAGGTATAGATGTAACGACTTCTGGAATTACATCTCCAGCACGCCTTACAATAACATAATCATTTATTCTTAAATCTTTTCTACTTATTTCATCTGGGTTATGTAATGTTGCAAAGGAAACAAGTGCGCCACCTACATTGATTGGATCAAGAACAGCAACAGGAGTTACTGCACCCGTTCTTCCAACCTGTAATTTAATATCTATCAATTTAGTTGTTTGCTCTTCAGCAGAAAATTTATAAGCTAAAGCCCATCTTGGAGCTTTAGATGTGTAGCCTAAATTATCTTGAACTAAATTAGAATTCACTTTTAATACTGCACCGTCAATCTGATATTCATAATTATTTCTACTTTCATCTATCTGATTTAGTAGTTTGTTAATTTCGTCAATGTTATTTGCAGTTTTTACAGTATTTACATTGAATCCCAATGAATCAATTAAATTAATTTGATCGTAATAATTATCAACGGTGGATTTATCATGTTCAATTATTTGATAAGCTAAAAGCCTCAAATCTCTTTTTGCAGTTATTTCTGGATCTTTCTGTCTTAATGATCCAGCTGCTGCATTTCTCGAATTTATAAATTCAGATGTTCCTTCCGAACGGATACTTCTGATAGTTTCTTTTTCATCTTCTGTTAATTTTGATTTTGCTTTTTTAGTCAAATTATCCAAAGTTTCTTTGTCTTTTCTTTTTTGAATGTTTAATTTCTCAAAACTTTGTTTAGGCATATATATTTCGCCCCTAATTTCAATCTCACCCTCTACACTCTTAGGAAGTAACAAAGGTATATTTTTAATAGTTTTAATATTATGTGTTACGTCTTCACCTACTATGCCATCTCCTCTTGTAAGGCCACGAACTAAAAGACCGTCATTATAAAAAAGAGAAATTGCAAGACCATCAATTTTTGGCTCAACAGTAATTGGAAATATACTTAAATCTGTTATTTTTTCGATTTTCTCTATCCACTTGTTAACCTCTTCAATGTTTTCGGAATTATCAAGGCTGTACATTCTTTGTTTATGAGCTACTGCCTGAAAAGCTGTATCTGGAGTACCTGTAACCCTCTGAGTTGGCGAATAGGAAAAGATTAATTTAGAATTTTCATTTTCTATTTGCTTAAGTTCGTTGAATAACTTGTCATATTCACCATCTGACATTATCGGAGAATTTAATACGTAATATGCATGTTCCGCTTTGCTAAGTTTGTTAATTAATTTATTTACGTACTCTTCATTCATTTACATTTTCCAATATTTTAGATGATATCCTTCCTCCGCCAATCAATTTGGTATCGTTGTAAATAACCCCAAACTGTCCTGGAGCAACACCTAATGTAGCTTGATCAAGTTCTATTTCATATGTAGAACTATCAATCTTTTTTAATTTACATGGAATATCATGTGAGTTATATCTAGTTTGAATCGAAAGATTTTCATACTCTTCACCATTTACAAACGAAACATCTTCAATAATAAAATTCTTCGTAGTTAGATCAGCCTTAGAACCAATGAAGACTTTGTTATTTTCAACATCAATTTTTGTGACATATTTCGGCTGTCCTTGCCCTCCTGGTATTCCCTTTCGCTGTCCAACTGTAAATTCATGAACACCTTCATGGGTTCCAATAATATTGTCGTCTTTATCAACAATATCTCCACTCGAAGAAAAATCTATTCGACTACTTACAAAATTTCTATAATCTTTTTTTCCTACAAAACATATATCTTGGCTATCTTTTTTGAATGCAGTTTTTAGACCAAGTGAAGCGGCTATTTGTCGCACTTCAGGTTTGGAAATAGTACCCAATGGAAAATCAATTTTTGGTAGTTTATCTGCGGTTAACATGTGAAGAACATAAGATTGATCTTTTTCAAGATAATCAGCTTTATGAAGCTCTAAAGAATTATTACTTCTTACTATTTTTGCATAATGGCCAGTAGCGACTTTTTCACAATTTAATTTTTTAGCTTGATCAATGAAATGGTCGAACTTAACTGATCTATTACATTCAACACAAGGATTGGGTGTAAGGCCTTGTGAATACATGTCTACAAAATTATCAATTACATTTTCAGAAAATGATGCCGTGTAATCTAGAACATAATAAGGAATATCAAGTTTTGCTGCTACTTTTCTGGCATCTTCTGAATCAGCTGCTGTACAGCATCCAGTCTCAGGCATTTCACCGTTTGGTCCTTCCCATAATTTCATAGTCACACCAATTACATCATGGCCTTGAGACTTTAATAATCCTGCTACTACAGATGAATCTACTCCTCCACTCATTGCTACTAGAATCCTCATAGAATTTCCTTTACCGTATTTATTACAATTTCTGATGCATATTTCCCATCACCCTCTTTAGTATTCCAGCCAAAGCTAAAACGTAGATGACTATTTACGTCAATATCAGGGACATTCATAGCAACTAATACATGGGAAGGTTTTTGAGCACCACTTGCACATGCAGAACCTCTTGAAACACCTAACCCTTTTAGATCAAGTGCAACCATTAATGTTTCTGAATTAACACTCTTAAATTGTATATTTGAAATGTGACATAATCGATCAATTTTTTCACCAACAATTTTTATTTCTAGGGCGTTTTTTAGTTCATTTTCAAATATTTCTCTTTCTTGAAGTATTCTTTTCTTTTCATTATCAAAATTGTCTTGATGTTCCTTCAGAGCAGCAGCAAGGCCAGCTACACCTGAAACGTTTACCGTTCCAGCTCTTTTCTCTAATTCTTGTTTTCCACCATGAAAATAGTTAGGAAGTTTATATTTTGAACTTAAAAACATAATTCCAATTCCTTTTGGACCACCTATTTTATGCCCTGAAACTGCTGCGCTATCAATCCCTAATTTATGAAAATCTAGTTTTTCTGAAGAAACTGCTTGAACTACATCTGAGTGAAATAAAATATCTGAATTTTTAATTTTTACCTCTTTAGCTATTTTTTCTATTTGTTGAACTACCCCAGTTTCATTGTTTGCATACATTAGAGAAGCAATAGCTGTATCTTTGTTGCATTTATCTAAAAATTCATTGATATCTACCTGCCCGTCTTTATTGCAACTAGCATAATTAACTTCCTGACCTTGGGTTTCGAGCCATTCAGCTGATGCAAGAACAGCTTCATGTTCAATTTTTGAAGTTACTAAATTTTGACTATTTTTAGAATTAATAAAAGGCGCTTTTATAACCCAGTTATCAGCTTCTGTCCCTCCACTTGTAAATGTAATTTCACTGGGTGCAGCACCAAAATAGCTGGCTATAAAATCTCTTGATTCTTCAAGTAAGTTTTTTGCTCTTCTTGATAACTCATGACCACCTGCGGAATTTGCATATGCAAATTCTTCAGCATTTTTAAATGCCTCAAGTGCGCTCTCACGCATTGGCGTTGTAGCGGCATGATCTAAATAAAGATAATCATTTCTTTTCATATATATATTTATTTTACTTATGAACTAATATTGTTTAACAAGCAATGAGTAAAAGAATAGAAACTTCAATAATTATCAATAAACCACTAGATACAGTCTGGCAAGAAGTAAAGGTTATGGAAAACCATGTAAATTGGATGGAAGATGCCGTAAAAATTGATATTCTCTCAGAAAACAATTCTGGAATTAATACAAAAATGAATGTATTAACAAAGGTAGGTCCGATAAAGTTAACAGATATAATTACTGTTACTGAATGGAAAGAGAAAGAATCTATTGGGGTTATTCATGAAGGAATTGTCACAGGAGAAGGTATTTTCTATTTGAAAGCACTAAATGAATCTCAGACAGAATTTAAATGGGAAGAAACTTTAAAATTTCCCATTTATCTTGGGGGTGTCATTGGAGAGTTCTTTGGTAGCTATGTTTTAAAATACATTTGGAAAAAGAATTTAAAAAACTTAAAGGAAATAATCGAATGAAAAAAATGACTTCTATTCTTTTGTTTGCGTTATTAATTTCCTTTTGTAGCTCAACAGATACAGAAACGACTGAAACGGAATCACAAACTAACGATGTAATAATATTTACTAAAGGTTTAGGAAAATCTACATCTGAATATGTATCGAATTGGAACAAACTAATCTCGGAAATTGCAAACGATGAAGATACCGTTTTATATTTCTCTATCAATCCTGATGAAGTGAGATGGGCAAGTCCTGAACAAACAGTTCTTTTTTATCAGTTTGGTAAATTAGAACAAACACCAGTTTCTTTTGCTATAAATTTGATAGTTGAAGACGATACTGTCACAAGTGTCGAGTTCTTTTCACCAGTTGTCAGTGATGAGACCGCATCACAAAGAACAAAATTATTTTTTTTAATCCTTGTTGCTATGGCTGACGACACTCTTGATAAAGATGGAAGGGAATCAGTACTTAGTAAATTAGGTTTATATGATGAGGTTTCAACGCCTGATCAATTAGGCGGTAGCTTAACCTTAAACAAAGTTCAGTACATTATTGAGCCACTAGTTGATAAAGGTTTATTGATTGGTCTAAATTTTTACACAAGTCAGTTAGATTAATTAGGTAGCTATTACCTCAACTACACCTGGAACTTTATCTTTAAGAATTCTCTCTATTCCACTTTTTAAAGTTGCAATGGATAATGGACAACCTTGGCATGCTCCTAGCATTTCGATGTTAACAACACCGTCATTTACAGAAGCTAACTTAATATCGCCACCATCTGCCTGAACAGCGGGTCTTATGTACTCGATCGTGTCATTTAAGATGTCCATATCTATTTCAGAATTTGGATCTCTGTCTTTAACTTCTGGAAATTCTATATTTGCCATAACTTAATTATATTCAATTTCACTACCAATAGAACTTAGTAGAGAGACAATATTTTCATATCCCCTTTCAATATGGTCTATTCCCGAAATTGTTGATTCACCGTCCGCCTGTAAAGCAGCAATTATAAGGCTTGCGCCAGTTCTAATATCTGTGGAGTGAACAGGTGCTCCTGATAATTTATCTACACCTTTAATCATTGCATGTTGCCACCCTATTTGTATATCGGCACCCATTCTCTGCACTTCTGGAATCCACTGAAAACGTTGATCGTAAACATTTTCTGTGATTATTGATGTTCCATTAGCTTTTAATAGTGAGGCTCCAAATATTGGTTGCAAATCAGTAGCAATGCCTGGAAATGGAAGTGTAGAAATATCAATTGGCGATAGTTGTTTAGGTGATTCAACCTCAATAGAATCACTGCTAATTTCAAATTTTGCTCCCATCTCTGTAAACTTTTTAATTTCCATAGGTAAATGATCTGGATTAATTCCAACTATCTTACCGTTTCCATTTGTTGATAAAAAAGCACCAATATATGTTCCCGCAACTATGCGGTCTCCAATGACTTTGTGATTTGTACTCTTTAATGTACTTACTCCATTAATTACTATTTCGCTACTGCCCTCACCTGTTATATCGGCACCCATATTTTTTAACATTTTTATAAGATCTACAACTTCAGGTTCTCGTGCAGCATTTTCAATGACTGTGGTGCCCTCAGCAAGCACTGCAGCTAATAATGTATTTTCAGTAGCACCAACAGATGCATAGGGTAAATTAATTTCAACGCCCTTTAAGCCATCTGTTTTACCAATCAAAACTCCATGGTCTAATTCAAATGATGCTCCCATTTTTTCAAGTGCTTCAATATGCATTTTGACAGGCCTAGGTCCAAGCTGGTCTCCACCAGGAAAAGCAATTTTTGCTTCTCCTTTTCTAGCAAGTAACGGTCCAAGTACAATAATTGAAGCTCTCATTTTTTGCACAATTTCATATGGAGCTTCAACGGAAATATCATTAGGTGATACTATCTCAAGGGTTTTTCCTTCTAAGTTAGAAGTAATACCTAATACACCAAGTACATCTTGCATGTAAAATACATCAGCAATATTAGGAACATTTTCAATTTTGTATTGTCCTTCACAAAGTATTGGAAGAATCATCTGTTTAAGAACCGCATTCTTTGCACCAGAGATTTCTATTTCACCAGTTAATTGGTTCTTACCTTTTATTTGAATACTTTTTTCCACTAACATTGATACTACTAATTTAACAATTGTAATGGTTAACTATGTTTGATTCACTTGAGATAATAAAAGAAAACAGTCATGAAGATGCATCTTTAAGGCTTCAAGAGTTGATTGGCAAATTTATACAGGATAATGAAAAATTTAGTTTAGGGTTGTCAGGCGGAAGTACACCAAGAATTTTCTATCAAAACTTTGCAAATACTTATCAAGAAAATAGTGATATTTCATTATGGACAATAGATGATAGACATGTTCCTATAAACGATGAAATTTCTAATCAAAGAATGATAAATGAAATATTTAGTAAAACAAAAATGAACATTTTAGAATTACAATTTAATGAAAATTCCAAATACAACTGCAATGAATAATAATTCAATTGGATTTGTTGCAAATGAAGTAAATATATTAAGCAAATGGAGAATTACATCAACTTTTGAATTACTTTCTAATATTGAAAATGTATACCTCTTAGTAACTGGAGAAAATAAGTCTGATATTTTGAAAGAAATTGGTAAGGATAATGAATTACCTGTAAATCAGTTAATAAAACATCGAAAAAAAACTGTCCTTGTAACGGACCAAAAAATATAAACTCAATATAATTAAATCAGAGTCGCCTTTGTGTCAGTTTGAACCACTACACTAATCCTTCTACCCTGTTGGATGGTGGCTCTATTGTTTTTTTTAATAAGGATTTTTAATTGAAAATTGTAAATTATCTTCAAATGCTTTTAACCTCAGCACTTTGGGGATCGTCTTTTTTAATGATGAAATATGCATTAGTTGACTTAAATCCTTTTCAGATTTCCTTCTACAGAATTCTTATTGGTATGATTTTTATAAATATTATTTTTTTTAAAAAGACTCCTTTCCCAAAAAATACTCATAAGAATTTAGCATCAATTGGAATGCTTTGGATGGCTTTACCTTTTTATTTATTTGCAAAGGCTGAAGAAACTATTTCCTCTAGCTTAGCTGGTTTAATTAATGGCTCTACTCCAATATTTATTGGATTAATTGCCGTATTAATTTATAAAGAAAATATAACAAGAATGCAAAAGTTTTATTTGGGTCTAGGATTTATTGGAATTTATCTCGTTTCCTTTGGATTGAATAACTTTTTAAATGATCTGAACATCGGTGCATTGTTGGCTTTAATTGCATCAATTAGCTATGGATTTGCTGCAAATATAGTTCAACCGTTAATAAAAGATTATGGGGCAATTCCAACATTAAAAATTTCTTTAAGATATGCAACGTTGTTTTCATTTATTATGTTGTTACCTAATTCAGATATTGTATTGCCTAGTATTTCAGATTCATTATTCCCAATCTTATTATTAGGGATTGGTAGTAGCGGAATTGCTTTTGTGTCCTTTTACAATTTAATTAATGATGTGGGAGCAGTGGCAGGATCAATTACTGTTTACATAATTCCAATTTTTTCTACAATTTTTGGTTTTGTTTTTCTTAACGAGTACACAAATAATGTTCAACTTGTTGGTATCGTTATTGTCATATTGTCCGCTTACAGGTTTTCAAAAATTAAAAATTAATTTTTTGGTTGAACAAAAAGCCCCTCAGAAACTGCGGCTAATTCATCAGTATCTAGGTGAAGTTCAGCTTTATAAATCGATCCTTTTTCCGAAACTGACTCCCTCCATGCTTTTGCAGTAACATATTTATAATCTGCTGTAACAGGTCTTATGTATTTTGCTGAAAAAGATTTTGTAACTACCCTTTCTCCCAAAAGCCAACTTAAGGGGCCCATTGTTACATCCATGTATGAGTCGATAATCCCACCTAACGTTGTATCCATTGGATTAAAATATTTGGATTGAACTGGAAATTTACAAACAAGATACTCTTCTTCTTTATTAAAATCAATAAACTCTCCTTGGAGTTCAATGTATATCTTTGGTGTGGGTAATGTACCCCAAGTTTTATCTTCCATAACTTTTCTATTTTAATGAAATTAGCTACTTTGACATAATCAAAGTAGCTAATACAGGGTATGAATAATTAAATATTAAATTCTTAGTATGACAATTTTTATGTGCCTTTTGGATGCCACACAGTTTTTGTCTCTAAGAATGGCAGAATTGAAGAAATACCATCTATAGAAGGCATATTTACAATTCTTTTAACTGAACTTGAAGCATTTTCTTGAATTTTTGTGAGCATTTCATTAGGAATTTCTTTACAAATTGAAATTAAATTAATTTCAACATGTTTACTGACATCTTCAAAAACATTTTCAAATTGACCAGAAAGTATATTTAATGAACCAGCAGGAAAGTCGGAATTATTTATATCTTCAGCAAACTTAAGTGCAATAATTGATGATTCCTCAGAAAATGAAATAACAGAACATCCAACAGTTAAAGGTTGAATAATACTATTTAATAATGAACTTAATGAATTGTTGTTGCTATTTAGAGAAAAAACTACCCCAATTGGATTTTGATGTGAAATATTAAAGTATTCACCGTTTACTGGATTTAAGTTACCTGATACTTGCTCCCACTTGTCAGCTAAGCCTGCATACCAAACAATATTTTCAATTGCAGTTTCTACATCTTTCTTTGCCTGATTTTTTGTACTGCCACATAAAACTAAAAGATCAACATAGCTGTCTTTATTTCCTTCTATCATCTCAGATAAGCGATACAAAATTTGAGTCTTTGTATAAGGGCTAATCTCACTCCACTTTTCAAATCCTGCTTTAGATGAAGTTACAGCATCCCTTATATCTTTTTTTGAGGTCAATGGAACCTCAAAAGAATCATTTTTTAAATTTAAAGTAAACGTTTTGCCAGACTCAGATCTTACATATTTACCTCCAACATAATTTTTATAAGTTTTTTTTATTTCAATCATGATTCTGCCTTTAAATATGAGAGAAGACCTTGCCTACCTCCCTCTCTTCCAAATCCAGATTCCTTATATCCACCAAATGGAGATGATGGATCAAACTTGTTAAAAGTATTTGCCCAGACTACTCCAGCTTGAAGTCTGTCAGCAGTCCATAGTATTTTTGAACCTTTCTCAGTCCATACTCCAGCAGATAATCCATACTCTGTATTGTTTGCTATCTCAACTGCCTCTTGCGGAGTTCTAAATGTAAGAGTTGTGAGTACAGGACCGAATATCTCTTCCCTTGCGATTGAATATGATGGCTGGACATCTGTAAATAAAGTTGGTTTAAACCAAAATCCATTACCAGGAAGTTCACATTCAGTTTGAAAAATCTTTCCGCCGTCTGAAACTCCTTCATTTACAAGTCCCTCTATTTTATTTAATTGTTCTTTTGAATTGATAGCACCAATATCTGTATTTTTATCAAGTGGATTACCTACTCTTAGTGTTTGCATCCTTTTTTCTAATTTTGCAACAAATTCATCATGAATTGACTCTTGAAGTAACAACCTGCTACCATTTGCTGCTTTTCCTCCAAGCTCTAGAGTTAAACCTACATCTCGTCCTGCTAAAGATTTTTGAATTAATTTTCCAACTTGAGTTGATCCAGTAAATGCAATTTTATTAATATCTTTATGGTTTACGATTAAAGAACCTGTAGTGCCATCTCCTGTAATAATATTTACTACACCATCTGGTAAACCAGCTTGTTCGCAAAGTTCTGCAAATAATAAAGCAGTTAACGAAGTAGTTTCTGCAGGCTTTAAAACTACAGTATTGCCAGTAGATAAAGCTGGTGCAACCTTCCATGCCAACATTAATAATGGGAAGTTCCATGGAATTATTTGCCCAACAACTCCATGTGGTTTTAAACTTTTAGCACCCCAAGATAAATCTATCTTGTCAGCCCAGCCAGCAAAGTAAAAGAAATTTGCAGCTACCTGAGGCAAATCAAAATCTCTTGATTCTTTTATAGGCTTTCCTCCGTCCATTGACTCTAAAACTGCAAACTCTCGAGATCTTTCTTGAATTAATCTCGCAAGCTTAAAAAGATGTTTTGATCTCTCATGAGGCGACGTATTTGACCACTTTTCAAAGCCTAGTTGCGCAGATTGGACAGCATTATCAACATCTTTCTCATTTGAAATTACTATTTTAGAAAGAACCTCTTCAGTTGATGGAGAGATTGTGTTTATATATTTTTTGCTATTTGGTTGTTGGAATTTTCCATTTATAAAATTTTGATATTTGTCTTTAATGTTCACAATTTCTTGTGACTCAACTGACTCTGAATATTCCCAATTTACCATATGATTTAACCCCTAGGAAAATAATAACTAGCTTGATAAGCGCCTGTCTTTAGTTTTTTAATTTGTTTAAGAACATCATCTAAAAGACTTGACGCTCCAAATCTAAATAGATCTGGAGTTAACCACTCATCTCCCATTTCCTCATTAATTAAAACTAAATACCGAATTGCATCTTTTGAATCTCTTATGCCACCTGCAACTTTGATTCCTGCAGAGACCCCTGTTAGATTTTTAAAGTCTAATACTGCTTTAGCCATTACATAACAAGCCTGTCTAGATGAACCAACTGATAATTTTCCTGTTGAGGTTTTAATAAAGTCTGATCCAGCAGCTAAAGAAATTATGCTAGCTTTTCTTATATTTTCATAAGTTTTCAAATCTCCAACCTCAAGAATTGTTTTTAGATGAACATCCCCACAAGCTTCTTTTAAAGCAACTATTTCATCATATACTTTTCTGTAGTCACCCTCTAAAAAAGCTTTTCTGTTAATAACAATATCTATCTCATCAGCTCCAGAATCAATTGCATACTTGGTGTCTAATAACTTTGACTCCATTGGAACCTGGCCACTAGGAAAATACGAAGATACCGCCGCAACCTTGACGCCAGAATTTCCTACTTTTTCTTTTGCAATGCTGACTAAAGAAGGATAAACACAAACTGCAGCTACGTTTTTTATATCAAGATTGCTTGGATCAGGAGTAATTGCTTTTGCTACCATTTGTGATATCTTGCCTTCAGTATCTTCACCTTCAAGTGTTGTTAAATCACACATTGAAACAATCATATTAAGTGCATCTAATTTAGACTCTTTTTTAATACTTCTAGTAGCCAAAGAGTCAACTCTCTCATTCAATCCAACAGAATCAATCCTTGAATCAAATACAAGCTCTAAAATATCTTCCCATTTAATACCTAGAGCCGCTGTTTTATTATTCATAATTTTATGGTAAATGATAAGTGATGTTTTTAGTAGTAGTAATTAATCTAATGCCTTGACATGTTCTGGTTTTTGACTTACTTCACTTTCGGTTAGATCAGCCAAGCCTCCAAAAACAGCAAACATATTTGTCCAATTATCTTGTTTTTCAAGTATCTTTTTTGCAACTTTTGAATCAGTTTTTTCGATATGCAACTCTAAAATTGTTCTTAATTCCAAAATATCAATTTCGTTGAGTTTTCTATACTCAGGTGCAGCTTTAGAGACATATTCTTTAAAATTTTTCTGAGTACTTAAAACAATAGCTTTGCCACCAGTCATTCCAGCACCAAAGTTAAAACCTACTTTACCTAAGACTATTAATGTCCCTCCCGTCATATATTCAGCACCATGCGCACTGCATCCTTCAACTACACCTATTCCTCCACTGTTTCTTACTCCAAATCGTTGACCAACAGTTCCTGAAATAAACAATTGACCTCCAGTTGCACCATATAAAATAGCATTTCCAGCAGCATGATATGCTCCTTGCATTTTTTTACCTTGAGGAATAATAGTTATACTTCCCCCAGCCATGCCTTTTCCAACATAATCATTAGCATTGCCGGTTAATTTAAGATTGATACCCTCTCTGATAAAAGCACCGAAACTTTGTCCAGCAGCACCTGACAGATTTATATATGTGGGATTTGCAATTAGTTTATCTTGGTACTTCTTTATTGATATTTCTCCAGATAATCTTGCTCCTATGCTTCTATCTTCATTAGCTATTGGATACTGCAAAAATGAACTGCTTCCACTTTCTAATAACTTTATTACTTCTGATGTAATCCTTCTAGACAATCTTCCTTCACTGTGTCGAATAAAACCTGGGTGTTTTTCTTCTATTGAGAAATTCATTAATAATCTATGAAGGCTTTTCGAGAGATCGTTATTTGAAATTTTTAACCCTAGCAAATCTGCCCTACCTCTTAAGTCTTCTAAATTATCTAAATTTAATTCATCTAAAAATGATGTAATATCATTTGCGATGAACCTAAATAATTGCACAACTTGTTCAGGTGCACCTGGAAATTTTGCTCTTAAATCTTCATCCTGCGTTGCAATTCCTACAGGACAAGTATTCTCATGACATTGACGAACCATTTTGCAACCTAAAGCCAAAAGAGGTAAAGTTCCAAAACCAAACCTATCAGCACCAAGAATAGAACCAATTATCACGTCTTTTCCTGACCTTAATCCGCCATCAACCTCAAGAAGGACCTTATGTCGCATATTGTTTTTAACTAATGCTTGATGAGTTTCACTTAAACCTAATTCCCAAGGAGATCCAGCATGCTTAATGCTTACCCATGGGCTAGCACCTGTACCACCATCACTTCCAGCAATTGTTATAATATCTGCACCTGCTTTTGCTACTCCAACAGCTATTGTTCCTACACCAGGTTCTGAAACTAATTTAACTGATACTGGGCAATCAGGATTAAAGGTTTTTAAATCATAAATTAACTGGGCTAAATCTTCGATTGAATAAATATCATGATGTGGTGGAGGTGATATTAGAGTAACACCTTCAACTGTATGTCTTAATTTAGCGATGTGGCTGTCAACTTTAAATCCTGGTAGCTGACCACCCTCTCCTGGCTTTGACCCTTGTGCCATTTTAATCTGAAACTCCTCTGCAGAAGCCAAATAATCTGGTGTAACACCAAATCTTCCTGAAGCAATTTGTTTTATTTTAGAGTTTTTATTTGTTCCATATCTAGATGGATCTTCACCACCTTCACCAGAACCAGATTTTCCACCAATCTCATTCATAGCTTCAGCCAAGGCTTGATGTGCTTCTTCAGACAAAGCACCCAAAGACATAGAGCTTACTGTGAACTTACTGAATATGTCGCTTAATACTTCATCATCAAACTCTCGATTGTGTTTTAGTGTTGTTGGTAAAGTGAATAAATCTCTCAATTGAACATCTGAACGATTTTCTAAAGTAGACATATACTCATTCCAATCTTCGAGATCTCCTGATCTCACAGCTTTTTGTAACTTTAAAACTGTCTTAGGAGATGTTACGTGAGTTTCAGCACCTTTTTTATGCTTGTAAAACCCACCAACACCATCTTCTTCTGTGTTGCTTTCACCATATACTTTTAATTCGTCATTAAAAAACTTAAAACCCAAACCCTCTGTTCTTGTTTTAGTAAATTTAAATATGTTATCTACTATTTCTTTATTTAAACCAATTACCTCATAAAGTTCTGATCCTCTGTATGAAGAGATAGTACATATACCCATTTTTGACATTATCTTTAACAAACCCTTATTTAGTGCCTTGCTATAGTTTTCTTGAGCTTCTTCAGGTGATAAATTTAAATCTTGCGCAAGAAGTGACAATTGACGAACTCTTTCAAGTGCTAAATAAGGCCAAACTGCAGATGCACCATAAGCAATATGACAAGCTAAGTCGTGGGAATCTCTTATTTCTCCTGATACTACAACTAATGAAGCTTTCAATCGTATACCCTCATCAATTAAAAAGTGATGAACTTTTGCTAGTGCCATAAGTGAAGGAATTGCTGTTTCTCCTTCTTTAATTGTTCGATCAGACAAAATAATTACTGACTTTTTATGTTCCACAATCTCTTTTTTAATTTCTTCACACAATTTAATTAAAGAGTTTTCCAGAGATGTTTTATTTTTAATATATGTTGTTGAAAATACTGCAGTCTTATTTTTTAATATCTTATCATTAGTTAAAGCGTCATAAGAGCTACCACTCAATATTGGAGAATTTAGAGTTATTAAATTGGCTTGTTGAGAAGTCTCTTTCAGAATTGACCCTCTTTTACCTAAATATGTCTTAGTGGACATAACAAATCTCTCTCGAATTGGATCTATTGGTGGATTTGTGACTTGAGCAAACATTTGATGAAAATAGCGACTCAAACGTGGATTATTTTTGCTCATTACTGCAAGCGAAGTATCGTTGCCCATTGAACCAGTTGGAATATCCCCTTTGAGCATTGGAGATAAAATTAATCTGTCTTCTTCAGGTGTATAAGCGTAATACTCAGATAACATTTCTAAATCAATTGCAACGTCTTCTTTATCACTGTATTTTTGATCAACTATTAAAGGTCTTGAGTTTACCCAGTCTTCGTATGGATTTTTATCACTTAGTTTCTGAATTACTTCACTTTCATCTAAAAGCTCATCAGTTTCTAGTCTGTATCTGATTGTTTGACCTGGTTCAAGTTGTGCAGTTTTAAATGCACCAGCCTCAACAGAAGGACAAATACCTACTTCAGATGCTGCTAAGACATATCTGTCTGATATCATCCAACGCAAAGGCCTTAATCCACTTCTATCTAGACCAGCAATGATATCTTTACCATCTGATGCGACAATTGCTGCAGGTCCATCCCAAGGTTCGGTAAGAAATGCATGATATTGATAAAATGCTTTCTCTTTTTTGGTAAATCTTGGGTTATTTTCCCATGCAGATGGTATTAACATCTCCTGAGAATGAGCAAGAGTTCTGCCAGATCTAACTAATAGCTCTATTGCATTATCTAATTGACCAGAATCAGAAATTCCATCATCAATAAATGGTTTTAATTTCTCAATATCGTCTTTCCAAAATGAAGAAGAAGCATCAACTTCCCTTGCTTTCATCCATGACAGATTAGATTGTATCGTATTGATCTCACCATTATGAGCCAACATTCTAAATGGTTGCGCCTTATCCCAAGTTGAAGAAGTATTCGTTGAAAATCTTTGATGAAATATACCAAATCTAGTTTTATAAAGTGGATTACGAAGATCCCAATAGAAATCTGATGTTTGTGTTGCTGTAAACAGTCCCTTATAAACAACAGTTTTTGATGAACATGAGTTTATGTGTATATTTAAAAAATCAATTTCTTTAATCTTTTTCTCTAAAGTTTTTCGAAATAGAAAAAGTTTTTTTTCGAATTCTTTATGATTTTCTTTTTCAGCACTAATTATGCCCTGGTAAATTGAAGGTTTAGATTTCTTTGCAAGATCACCTAAGACTTCTTTATCAGTTGGAACTTTTCTCCAATATAAATGTTTTATGCCAAATTGTTCTAGTGCACCATCTCCAGTACCATCAGCAAACTTAGCTCCTCTATGATCTAAATTAGCTAAGCATTCTAAAACTTTTAAAGTCATTCCATGTGTAGGAGGAATGTTTCTAGAGGCTATAAATCCAACACCACATGAATCTTTTTCAGAAAAATCAAACATAATTCAGAATATTGTAATTCATTTAAGCCCAAATTGAAAGATGAAAATCAGCCAAACAATCAAAAAGGGGGAAACCTTATGAGATATGACTGATTTTCAACCTTTGTTATCTATTTTTTAAGAATAAAATCTCCATAAGCGGTAGTCCCGTGCTCAGAAGCATCCAAGCCCGCAATTTCCTCTTCTGGGGTTACTCTTAAACCAACTGCTGAATCAATAGCTTTTAGGACAATAAATGATGTTATGTATGCCCATGCAGCGATTGCTAGCATACCAATGATTTGAGGTACAAATAATGAACTTCCTCCATTACTTAAACCATCACTAGTATCAAATATAGCAACAGCAAGAACTCCCCATGCACCACATACTCCGTGGACTGAGATAGCACCTACTGCATCGTCGAAACCTTTCTTTTCAATAAAGTTGATTGAATACACTACTAGAACACCTGATACTAAACCAATTAGTACTGCTCCCAAATTGTTGACG
>LUMG01000177.1_pt1 | contig 17704 bp, 29 predicted proteins | sample 729691 | NCBI WGS metagenome assembly LUMG01 (sample SAMN03860269, study PRJNA289734) | marine metagenome | biome: seawater column; feature: ocean; material: water; isolation source: Red Sea water column Station 34 - depth 50m | place: Saudi Arabia: Red Sea | collected 2011-10-15 | depth 50 m
CCCACTCTTCAACTAGTACAATTTGCGTATGGCCACCTGAAACTAAAAGTGTCATAAATGGTGGTTTCATTGTTCTATTTTCAATTAATGGTGCTGCCAAATGTCCTACCATGTGATCAACCGTGTATAGAGGTTTATCAATAGACCAAGCTATTGATTTTGCAAAATTATAACCGACAACCAAACTTCCAACCAAACCAGGTCCATCAGTTGTAGCAACTGAATCAATATCAGAAATTTGTAAATTTGCACTATTTAAGGATGAATGAAAAATATTTCTAATCATTTCAGCATGCGCTCTTGATGCTACCTCGGGTACCACTCCACCAAATTTTTCGTGTATATCAACCTGTGAAGAAATTGTATTTACCAATAACTCTTCACCTCTCATTATTGCAATTGCTGTTTCATCACAAGACGTTTCAAAACCTAAAATAACTTTGTCTTTAGACATAGGTTTTCTCCAATCGAAATAAATTAGCATCCTCATTTTTATAATATTTTTCTCTAATCCCATAATGTTTGAATCCAAAAGATTCATACATATTTATAGCAACAGAGTTCGAAACTCTTACTTCAAGTAATATTTGTTCATATTTAGATTCTTCAAAATAATCGATCAATTCGATTGTTAATTTCTTAGCAATGGACTGATTTCTAAATATCTCTTTTACGCCTATACCCAAAATATGTAATTCTTTAAAATTTTTTTGGATAGCCAAATAACCAACTATTTCGCTATTAATTTCATAAACCCAATAGAGGAACTCATCATTGTTTATTTTTTGCTTTATTAGCTCGTTATTCCATGCAGTACCAAATATCTCTTTTTCTAGGTCTGCCAACTGTTGAGCCATATCCGTATTGCAATAGCTTATTTTCTTAATCATGAAAATTGATCTCACTTTCTAAGCTCTTATTTGAGAAAGAAATATCAGGTTCTCTCATGTATGAAATTCTTACTTCATTAAAATTTGGAAAATCACTATTTTTATATATTTCTTTACCGACGTTATAAATGTGTTCTGCCGAGACGTATTCTGGAGAACCAAACTTTAGATAGCTTGAGTCTCCAATAATTTTTTCATTAAGTTCATTCCAATCGCCAACTATTAACTTCTTTTCATTATCCTCGTTCAGTTTTTGTTTTAATGTATTTTCGTTTAAGACTTCCGGTTCACTTTCTCTGACTACTCCACCTGGTACAGGTTTGTATGTACAAAATGCAAATTCATCTCTTTTAATGTCAATAATTGAACAAATTTTTCTATGACCTGTATGAGCAGCAAAAGCCAAAGCATCTAGACCATTCACTGATATAAGTGGTATCCCTAGAGTTGCACATATTCCTTGCGAAACAGCTAGTCCAATTCTTAAACTTGTATAAAAACCTGGACCTGTATCAAGATAAATTACATTAATATCTGACTTCTTTATATTTGATTTTAAGGTTAATTCATCAATTGAATTCATTAGTAAATTCGTATTTCCATTCTCAGCTAAAACAGAACTGCTTGAGATTAATTTATCACTAAATAAAGCTACAGAAATATATTTTCCGGAGGTAGATATTGATAGGCTATACATTAATTGTTATCTTTCTTGTTTGTTCGTCTATAATCTCAATTTCAAATATATCCATATTTAGATTATTTTTCTCTGGAATCAAATTAATCCACTCAATAATAACTAAACAGTTCTCACTGTTTAAAGGAAGATCTAAATCAATGAACTCAGCCCAACTTGAAAGTCTGTATAAATCAACATGATAAATGTCAATTTCTTTGACTTTATAATTTTTAACAATATTAAATGTCGGTGATGTTACAACTTCCTCACATCCAAAATATTCTATTACTTTTTTTGCAATCGTTGTCTTTCCAGCACCTAAAGGCCCTGATAAACCAATTGTTTTGGGTAAGTGTAAAGTTTTAAAATAGTCATCCAAAAAAATATCCAAGTCTTCTTCTTTTACTAAATTACTCAATTTCTATTCTCTCAAGCCTTCTTGACATATTAGTTAATATTTCCCATTCAATAGTTTTATTCCATTGTGCAATGTCAGTAACTGTTATTTCATGCTGTCCATTTTCAGATTTACCTAGGACAGTTACTTCATCATCAACTTTGACCTCTATATCAGTTACATCAATTAAAATTTGGTCCATAGTTACCCTGCCTATCAATTTACAAATTTTGTTATTTACTAAAACATGACCATCAGGAAAAGAGTTCCAAGGGTATCCATCACCATAACCAATTGGAGCTGTTGCAATTGTCGAATCTCTTTCTAGCTCAAAAGATTTTCCATAGGAAACAGCATCACCTTTGTTTCTTTTTTGTAAGTTTGAGATTCTTGTTTTAATTTCCATTGTTGGCATCAAATTATGATCATAATTTTTTATTGAAATTTGTGTACCATATGCTGCTAAACCAATTCTTGTCATGTTGAATGAATCATCAGAATTGTAAAAACTAGAGGCTGAATTGTCTACATGTAATAATAAGCCATCAGTATCGTGCCCACTAATTAATGCTTTAAACAAATTTAAAGCACTTTGTGTGTATTGTTCATCAGTATCAGCAGTTGGAAAATGTGTGCAAATTCCAACTAAATTTAATGATGATGTTTGAATTTTTTCCATTAATTTATCAAAATTTTCTGGTTCACAACCTATGCGATGCATGCCAGTGTCAACTTTTAAGTGCACATTGAGGTTTCCTTCGACATTAATTAATTCATCAATAAATTCTTCATTGTAAACGGTCAAATCTATTTCGTTTTTTAAGACATTTTTTATTTGAGATTTTGAAGGTTCGGCTAATAAAAGTATCCTGGCACCTTTTGAAATATTCCTAACTTGAATTGCTTCATTTACAGATGCTACAGCAAACCAACTAATTCCAGCCTCCTCAGCTGTTTTTACAGTCCATTGAATACCATGTCCATAGGCATTTGCTTTCACAACCAGACACAATTCTTTTTTTGTAAGGTCACTTAAGTAATTCAAATTGCTGACTAAGTGAGATTTATTTACGAAAATGTATCCTCTGTCCATCTGTTTCATTCTAATGACTAATAGAATTGCAAATTATAAAAGTTAATTTTTTAAGATCTAAATCCTTTTGGTATTTTGTATGTAAGCACTGCACTAATTGCAAAACCTGCTGCTATCCAAGGAGATAAATTTACAAAAAGCCATCCAAAAACTGCAACTCCCATTGCTATGCAAATACCAATCAAATTTCCAGCATTATTAGAATTCGTTGATTCATTATTCATTTTTATTTTGTGGTTTTCTCCAACTGAGTGCTGCTCCTAATGCAACGCCTACAGCTAACCAGGTAGGTTCGTTTGTAGCAGCAAAAACTGCTGCTCCTATAGCTGTACCAACACCAATCATGCTTCCGGTATTTTTAATTTTTTTATTCATGACAAGCAAGCTCCTTTATTTATTCAACAGTTACAGATTTAGCTAAATTTCTTGGCTGGTCAATTGACTCGCCATTTAAATTAGCTACATGATAAGCAATAAACTGTAGAGGGATAATCGATATAATAGTCGACAGCATTTCACTTGTTTCAGGAAGTGCAATGTAATTATTTGATATGTCTTTTAATTTCTTAGATGAAACATCTCCAACTGCTATAACATACGCTCCTCTAGCAATTACCTCTTGTACATTGCTAGTTGTTTTATCTAATAAATGTCTTTGACTAGCGGTGACTATCACTGGAGTTCCTTCTTCAATAAGTGCAAGTGTTCCATGCTTAAGTTCTCCTGCTGCAAGAGCTTCAGCATGAAGATAAGATATCTCTTTCAATTTTAATGCCCCTTCAGCAGCCAAAGCATAATCTAAGCCTCTACCTATAAAATAAATATCTTTCTTCTTATAAATTAGTTTTGATATCTCTTTTACTTGATCTTCACACTTTAATGCTTCTTCGATTAAAGAAGGAAGCGCCTTAATCTCTTCAAGTGAAGTATCTAATTTATTATTTGAATCCCAATGTTTTGCTAGCAAAAGTTGTCCAACTAACATTCCCAAGTATGCTTTTGTTGATGCCACACCAATTTCTGGACCAACGTGAAGATAAAATACACTATCTGCCATTCTTGCAAGTGAGCTCCCAACAACATTTACTAAAGCTAATACGTGAGATCCATTTTCTTTTAGTAATTCTGTTGCTGCGATTGTATCCATAGTTTCACCAGACTGAGATATAACAATAGCAAGATCATTTTTGCCTATGATTGGCTCTCGATATCTAAACTCAGAAGCAAGTTCAACACTTACAGGAACTCCAAGAACTTTTTCAAATAAATCTTTACCAAATAAACCAGCATGATAAGCAGTACCGCAAGCAACAATCCATATCTTTTCAAACTTTTTTGCTTTATCTAAATGTATTGGTATTTCTGTTGAGTTTTTTTCAATTCTTCCTGCAATTGTTCTCTCAATTACTTCTGCTTGTTCAAGTATTTCTTTATACATGAAATGGTCATGACCAGCTTTTTCTGCTTCAGAGACCTCCCAGTCTATAACTTGAATATCTCTTGTTATTACATTTTTTTCTATATCGTACAAAGTAAAATTTCCATCATTAATTTCTACAAAGTCACCATTCTCTAGAAATATCATTTTGTTTGTATATTCTAAAATTGCTGCAGAGTCAGATGCTAAAAAGACCTCCCCCTCACCAACACCTAGAACTAATGGACTCATCATTCTTCCAGCTACAATTGTGCCTGGCTGTTTTGTTGAAGTTACAACAAGAGCATAGGTACCATCAAGTGATTTAGCTACATCTAAAACAGTATCTAACAACTCACCATTCCATTTTCTACTCAACTCAACAGCAACAACCTCTGTGTCGGTTTCCGAAATAAAGCTATAATCGTCTTGAATTAAATCATCTTTTAACTCAGCGTAGTTCTCAATAATTCCATTGTGAATGATGGCGAATTCATTAGCATTATCCGCATGAGGATGAGCATTAACATCGCTCGGAACTCCATGTGTTGCCCATCTTGTATGACCAATTCCAATGTTTCCTTTTATTGAAGTTCCTTCTAAATGCTCCTTAAGCACACTGAGTTTTCCTTCTTTTTTTTCTATTGATAGGTTATCTCCATCAATTAAAGCCACTCCCGCAGAATCATATCCGCGGTACTCTAATCTTGATAATCCACTAATTAGAATTGGTAAGGGTTCTTTTGGGCCTGAATACCCGATTATTCCACACATACTTTCTCCATTCCAACGAGCAAGTTGAAATTAAGACTACGTTAAATTGACTCTGTTCAACAATTTCTTGCTGTTTTTAAACAATTTATTACGACCGTAGAGCCGAGTATGCATCCGCCGAATTTTTCGATAACATACTACCTCGTCACCTTTTTCAAGGCCTGGCGCTAATTTGCTCGTTGTTTATATTATAAGTAAAAAAATTAAGTAAAAAGATAGTTTTTAATATTGTTTATTAATTCATCACTAAATTCATTTACAGAATTACTATCTTTAGCTTCAATTAGCACTCTAAGTAATGGCTCAGTTCCTGAATTTCTAATCAAGTACCTTCCATCTAAATCGTATTTATCAGACAATTTTTTTGCTATGTTATTCAATTCTTTAATTTGGTTTTCCTCAGGCATAGTACTCAATTCAAGATTGACTAATTTTTGCGGATATTCCTCAATATTTTCAGATTTAAATTTTGATAATGTAGTGTCAAAAAATGCAAGTGCTTTTAAGCAGTATATTAAAGTTACAAGGCCATCACCTACTGGTAATGCTTCAGAAATAATTATATGACCAGATTGCTCCCCACCTATTGAGGCATTGTTTTCATCCATCGCTTCTGCAACATATTTGTCGCCTACTTTAGTTTCAATATTCTTAAAATTGTTTTTATCCATTGAATTTTTAAAGCCGTAATTTGCCATAACTGTTGATACGACCACTTTATTGTTTAACTGATTAATTGCCTCAAGATACTTTGCAATTAATAATATAATCACATCACCATTACAAATATTTCCTTCCTCATCTAGCAAAATGAGTCGATCTGCATCACCATCAAACGCTGCACCAATTTCGTTTTTTCCACTATTTTGCTTTAAGTTATCAAGGTGAGTTGCTCCACAATTTAAATTTATATTTTCTCCATCTGGATTATTTGAAATTATTCTAAATTTGGCTTTTTTTGACTTAAACAAATCTTCAATTATTTTGTATGAAGACCCATTAGCTGTATCAAACAATACATTAAATTTAGCTAGATCAAAATTAATTAAATTATTTAAAAACTCAAGGTAGGCTTGATATCCATTTTGAGATTCTTTGGAAGTTGTAAACTCTTTAGGTAAATTAATATCAGACAGAGCTTTTTCTATATCTATCTCAAGATTGTCAGATAGTTTTGAACCTTTATGATCAATTAATTTAATACCGTTATATTCACTTGGGTTATGAGATGCTGAAATAATTACACCAAGATCATGATTGAATTCTTTTAAAAGAACAGGCATTGAACCAGAAGGAAGCACTCCATAATTAATAACCTCGACATTTTCACTTAAGCCAGCACATATCCAATCTAGAAGTTCTAACGATGAACTTCTTGTATCTAAAATTACTGCCACGGATTTTGGTGATAAAAGTAACTCTACAGAAGAAAATATTTTTGAAACTAAATCTTTATTTAGAGTTTCGTTTGGAATACCTCGGATTCCATCAGTACCGAAATATTGCTTCAATTTTTTGACTATCTCTTAGTAAATTGCTCGGCTCTTCTTGCTTTCTTGAGACCATATTTTTTACGCTCAACTTTTCTCGCGTCTCGAGTAAGCAACCCGGCTTTTTTTAATTTAGGTCTTAAGTCAGGATCAACTTCTAATAATGCACGTGATATTCCAAGTGAAACTGCGTCTGCCTGAGCTGATAATCCACTACCACTTACATTGGCAACAACATCATATTTTGAATCCATGTTTACAACTTTAAAAGGTTTCTCAATTGTCATTTTCATAGATGGACTTGGAAAATATTGTTCTACATCTTTTCCGTTGAATGTAAATTTTCCTGTACCTTCAGTTAAAGTAACTCTTGCTACAGAGGTTTTTCTTCTTCCAGTTCCATAAAATGAGTTAGCCATTTTCTTCTACTTTCTTTATGTTAAAACTTAGCTCTTTTGGATCTTGACTTTGATGAGGGTGGTTTGAATCTGCGTATATGTGAAGTTTTTTTAATATAGATCTTCCTAATCTATTTTTTGGCAACATACCCCATACAGCGCGTTCAATTATTTTTTCTGGCTTTCTCTGCCTTAGAGAATTAAAACTTTCAGATTTTATACCTCCAGGAAACCCGGAATGTGAATGGTACATTTTTTGTTCAGACTTTTTTGAAGTAATAGATATTTTTGAAGCGTTTATTACAACCACGTGATCTCCTACATCTAAATGAGGTGCGTATTGAGGTTTATGTTTTCCTCTCAAAATCTGTGCAATTTCACTGGCTAGTCTTCCAATAGGTAGACCACTTGCATCAACTAAGTGCCAGTTGCGTTCTGAGGATTCTATTCCTTCAAATGTTGTTTTTGTATTCATTTATCAATCTTTAGAATTGTAACGAAATACTAGTATAAAGTGCATATATATTTATGAAAACTAGTATTTAACTTTCCAAAGAGTTAAACCGTTAGCAGGAGCTATATAATTTAAACGATTTCCATCAGGTTTATCTAATTGTGATTTTATTTCTTTTAATGTTAATTTATTATCATTAAAAGCCAGTTGTACGCCGACTAAATTTCTCACCATATTTCTAAGGAATGAATTTCCAGTAATTGTATATGTAAAAATATTAGAGTTTTTTTTCCATACACTTTTAAAAATTTTCCCAAAAATAATTGTGATATTTCATTCAACTTTTCCAAATCGAGTGATGAATTATGTTGGTGAGTACTATTTAGTAAATATGGTAATTTATTTTGATTATCCATTGTAGAGTAAACATAAGTTCGTTCTTTTGCACTGTACCTAGCATGAAAATCATTACTAATTTGATTAAATGAATTTACTGAAATAGAGTTTCCAAGTAATTTATCAATTGAAGAGATTGATTTTTCAGTAATTTTAATATCTGTAAGAATGTTTAATACTTGTTCTTTTGCATGAACTCCAGCATCAGTTCTACCAGAATAATTTAATTCGTAATCTTTAATCAGTAAATCAAGAACTTCTTCAATTTTGCCTTGTACAGTTGGTCTACTTCTTTGTTTTTGAAATCCGTAAAAACTTGATCCATCATATGCAATACTTACTTTGTAATTTTGCATTTAAACAAAAATACGGATAGGGTCTGAAAATAGCGTTAAGACAAGTAAAAAAGTTACTGTTGTTATGCTTGCCACCCTATCCTCAAATAAAAAAGCTGAACGTAGAGATTTTGATAATACAAAATACATCCAAGCAAATATTGATATAGTTGTAATTTGCAAAAAAATGGCTGGAATAGTGATCAAAGAATTTATTAAAACAACTACACCAATGAATCCTACAAGACCATGCGTGTAGCCTGTAAAAACTAAAAGAGAAGGGATTTCGATTTGTTGATTAAATGCTCTTGACAATAAAAACCAAATTGCAAGATTTGCAAAAAGCCATGCAAAAATTCCATCAACAACTCCATAAAAAATTATATCTGCAATATTGACTACTGAAGCATTGATGACCAAAGGTATATAAATAGACAGCAAGCTCAGCAATACTACTATTAGGGCATTGCCAGATTCATACCTGTCATTACTGATTTGAATAAAAGTTGACTGATCAAATCTTATAAATTTTTTAAATTGTGACCAAATATTTTTAAGTGAGTTCACTCTTTAAACTAGCTCTAAAATAGCTAATTCTGTTCCATCACCCTGTCTATGTCTTGTTCTTGTAATTCTTGTATAACCACCATCACGGTCTTCATACTTGGGACCAATTTCTTCAAATAGTTTTGCTACTACAGATTTGTCTTGAATCATTTTCAAAACTTGTCTCCTGTCATGTAAAGATCCTTTTTTGGCTTTGGTAATTACTTTTTCAGCGTAAGGCTTTACTGTCTTTGCTTTAGTAACTGTTGTCTCAATTTTTTCATGTTGAATCAAAGCACTTATCAAATTACTTATAATTTGATCTTCATGGGAAGATGAGCCCCCAAGTCTTTTACCTTTAGTTGGTTTAGGCATCAGCCATATCTCCAGAGTCTAGGTCGGAACTTGTTGGTAAACTTAAACCTAATTCATCTAGCTTTGCTACAAGCTCATCTAAGCTTTTTTGACCAAAGTTAGTTAAGTTCAACAAATCATCTTCTGTATATTCAAGAATTTGTCCTACAGTAGTGATGTTTTCTCTTCCAAGACAATTTCTTGGTCTTTCAGATAAATCTAAAGCATCAACAGATAATGAGAGATCTGGGGAACTGCCTTCAGAAATTGTAAGCTCACCAAGCTCGAGTCCAACACCTTCATCTATATCAGCAAAAAGCTTCCATAATTCACCCAAAGTTTTGCCAACTGAAGATATTGCTTCACTAGGCTCAATTGAACCATCAGTTTCAACATCTAAAGTTAATTTATCATAGTCAGTAACTTGTCCAACTTGAGTAGGGGAAACTCCGTAACTTACGCTTACAATTGGAGAAAAAATCGAGTCGATAGGAATAAAGCTAGAGTCACTAGTCTTGTTTTTATCTGCAAGTCGATATCCGACACCATGAGCGATTGATACTTCCATGTCTAATGTGGCTCCATCTGAAAGCGTACAAACTTTTAAGTCAGTATTGACAACTTCAACTCCTGCTGGACATTGAATTTGTGCAGCTAGGACATCACCAGGACCCTTAGCTTTGACTGTTAATGTGTGATTTTCTTGATCTTCGACTTTCAAGACTAATCGTTTTAAATTTAAAAGAAGATCTAAAACATCTTCTACTACACCGGGTATAGATGTAAATTCATGATTCACACCGTCAATTTTTATTCCAGTTACAGCAACTCCAGGAACTCTTGATAAAAGTGCTCTCCTCATTGTGTTACCAAGTGTTAATCCAAAACCTGGCTCAAGCGGTTCGATAACAAATTTTGTTCTGTTATTACCAAGGTCTTCTTGAGTAATTTCAGGTCTTTGTAGCATCAACATATTATTTTCTCCTCTCAAATTTTATTTTGAATAAAGCTCTACTATTAATTGTTCTTCAATTTGTGAACTTGCATCATTCCTTGTGGGAGATGCAGCAATCTTTACAATTTTCTTTTTACTATCGACATCCAACCAAGAAGGTATAACGTAGTCTTGACCAGTATCAATGGTGTGTTGAATAACAATTAAATCTTGGCTTGAGTCTTTTATCTCAATTACATCTCCAGCTTTAACTTGATGCGATGGAACGTCTACGAATTTTCCATTTAATTTGAAATGTCTGTGCGATACAAGCTGTCTTGCTTGAGGTCTAGTTGATGCAAAACCAGCTCTATAAATTACATTATCAAGTCTTGATTCAAGTAAAATTAAAAGGTTCTCACCAGTTATGCCATTCATTCTTGAAGCTTCTTTATAGTAATTTCTAAATTGCTTTTCTAGGACACCATACATATATCTAACTTTTTGCTTTTCTTTTAATTGGGTGCCGTAATCAGTTTCTCTTGCACGCTTTCTTCCATTTTCTCCAGGAGGATATGGTCTATCTTGAAGTGCTTTGTCGCCCTTCCTATTTTCAAATACATTAAAGCCTATTCTTCTTGATACTCTAACTCGAGGTCCTGTATATCTAGCCATTATCCCCTTCTTCTTTTCTTGGGTCTGCACCCATCGTGAGGTGTTGGTGTTATATCTTTAATAGTCCCTACATCCATTCCCATATTTTGTAGAGTTCTAACAGCTGTTTCTCTACCAGCACCAGTTCCGCTAATGATAATGTCTAGCTTATGCACACCGTGCTCTGTAGCTCTTCGAACTGCCTCTTCTGCAGCGACTTGAGCAGCATAGGGTGTAGATTTTCTTGAACCTTTAAATCCTACTGAACCACCGGATGTCCAAACTATTGTTTGTCCGGCTGGGTCAGAAATATTAATTATTGTGTTGTTGAAACTAGCTTTAATATGAGCTACTCCAGAAGGAACGTTTTTCTTGTTCTTCTTTTTAGTTTTTTGATCTGCCATTATTATTTAGTCGCTTTCTTTTTTCCGGCAATTGCAAATCTTGGGCCTTTTCGTGTTCTAGCATTAGTGTGAGTTCTCTGTCCTCTGACTGGTAATCCCATTCTGTGCCTTAATCCTTGATATGTTCCAATTTCTGTTTTTCTACGAATATTTTGGGACACATCTCGTCTAAGATCTCCCTCAACTCTAAAATTAGCTTCGATGTATTTTCTAATTTGAGCAACTTCATCGTTTGTTAAATTACTTACTCTTGTGCTGGGGTCAATTTTTAAATCAACACAAATATCTTCAGCTCTTTTGGCTCCGATTCCATGGATGTATCTCAAAGATGCTATAACTCTCTTATCCCTTGGGATATCAATACCTGAAATACGTGCCATTTTAAATTAACCTTGCCTTTGTTTGTGTCTAGGATTTCTTTTATTAATTACGTAAAGCTTTCCTTTTCTTCTTACAATTTGGTCATTTGGACCACGCTTTTTAATACTTGCTTTAACTTTCATTTATGTCTCCAAATAATCCTACCTCTTGTTGGATCATATGGTGAAACTTCCATTTCAACAACATCACCCGGAAGGATTCTAATGTACCTCATTCTCATTTTTCCAGACACATGAGCTAATATTTCAGCTCCACTTTCAAGCTGAACCTTAAAAGAGGCATTTGGCAGTGTTTCCATAACTGTCCCTTGGACTTTTATTATGTTTTTTTCTTTTTCTACCAAAATTAGCCTTGATTATGTGACCGATTTACTAGATTAGTGCGATTTGAAACTATTACAAACACAAAATTAAAATAAGTTTTCAGTAAAAACACGTGTTCCTTCCTCGGTAATTCCTATAGTATGTTCCCAATGTGCAGACTTTTTTCCATCTAATGTTCTAATTGTCCAGCCATCTTCATCAATAAAATTCTCTTCTGTACCAAGATTAAACATTGGCTCAATACATATTGCCATACCTGTTTTTAATTCAAAACCTTGATTCTTCTTACCATAATGGGGTACTTGGGGTTCTTCGTGCATTTCTTGACCTATTCCATGACCAACATAGTTCCTAACATTGCCAAAATTGTTTTTCTTAGCTATTTTGTCAATTTTATGACCAATGGTTCCCAGTTTTTGACCATCCTTTACAAGTTTTATACCTTCATGAAGTGCATGTTTAGTTTTTGATAATAGATTTTTTTCTTCTTCTGTAATTTCACCAACACCAAAACTAAAAGCTGCATCAGCATGATATCCTTCAAAAATAACGCCAACATCAATAGAAATTATATCTCCTTCATTTACAATATAATCATTGGGTATTCCATGAACAATTACATCATTTGGTGAAGCACATATATGAGCTGGATAATCGTGATATCCTAAAAAACTAGCTTTTACATTTGACTTCTCAATTATATTTTTGGCAATATCATCTAAATCAATAAGTGTCATTCCTGCTTTTGTTTTATCATAAATTTCATAGTGTATATTTGATACAACTTTTCCTGCAGCTTCCATCTTTTTAAAATCTTCTGGTGTTTTATATGTAATCATTATTTAAAGTGTCTAGAAATTGAGTTGTAAATATCCTCTACTTCCCCAACAGCATCTATAACATTTACCAAGTTTTTTTCATTATAAAAATCAACTAAAGGCTGCGTATCTTTTTTGTAAACTTCAAACCTGACCTTAATTGATTCTTCAGTATCATCGGATCTGCCAGTCATTTCCCCTCTTAGTAAAATTCTTTTTATTAATTCATCTTCGTTTACTTCAAATACAAAAACTTTCGCAACAGGAAATTCTTTATCTAAACTCTCTAAGCTTTTAGCTTGGGGTAAGGTTCTGGGGAAGCCATCAAGGATTGCACCATTCTTACAGTCTTCATTATTCAGTCTCTCTAGAAGCATTTCTATAACTAATTTGTCAGGGACTAAATTTCCTTCATCAAGAAGACTTTTAGCTATTTTACCTAGTTCAGTTCCACTGCTTACATGTTCTCTCAACATATCACCCGTTGAGATATGGGCTAGGTCAAATTCAGACGCAATTTTCAGAGCTTGAGTTCCTTTTCCTGCACCTGGCGGTCCAAGAAATATATTTAATTCACTCAATCAATGAATCCTTCATAATTTCTCATGCTTAACTGACTTTCAATTTGCTTCATAGTTTCAAGAGCAACACCGACAGTTATTAAGATTGAAATTCCGCTAAAACCTAAAGGTATATCCCAAATCGCAGAAGCTATCGATGGCAATACTGCGACGGATGCTAAAAATATAGAGCCTGGTAAGGTAATTCTGTTTATTATATGTGACAAATAATTTGTTGTTGATATACCCGGCCTTACTCCTGGAACGAAGCCACCTTGCCTTCGGATCATGTCTGATTGACGTACTGGATCAAATTGTATAGTTGTATAAAAATAAGTAAAAAATATTATCAATATCCCTAAAAAGAAAATATAAAACCATGTTGTACCCTGGGAATTTGCCAAGTTAACGTCTATCCAATTTCTAATTGCTGCAGTAACAGAATTATCTTGTGGTAATGAAGTAGCTACTAATGCAGGAAAAAACAAAATACTTGTCGCAAAAATAACTGGGATAACTCCAGCACTGTTGACCTTAAGAGGGATATATGTGCTTTGACCACCCATAACTTTTCTGCCTCTTACTCTTTTTGCAAATTGTATAGGGATTCTTCTTTGACCTTGCTCAACATAGATTATTCCAACAATCATTAAAAAAAACATGAGCATTAAAAATGTAAATTGTCCAATTCTTCCTTGTCCAGCAGTTACCTGATATGCACCTCCAAATTGTGCAGGAAGCTGGCTTACAATGCTAGCAAAAATAATTAATGACATTCCATTTCCAACTCCTCTTTGTGAAATCAACTCACCAATCCACATAATAAAGGCAGTACCTGCAGTCATTGTTAAAACTATCAATCCAACTCTAGATGGTGTGTAATTTGGAATAAGTGAAATACCACCTGTGAGACTACCTCTAGAAAATAAATAAGTTAAGGCAGTTGATTGCAATAGAGCTAAAACTACTGTTATGTACCTTGTCCATTGAGTGATTACTTTTCTACCAGACTCTCCTTCTTCTTGTAGTTTTTGTAATCTTGGTATCACAACTGTCAATAGCTGAAGAATGATACTAGCTGTAATGTATGGCATAATTCCTAAAGCAAAAACAGAAAAAGTCTCTAAAGCACCTCCGGAGAATAAATTTAATAAACCATAAATTCCAGCTTGTGATCCTGAGTCAGTTAGACGTTGAACAGCCTCTAAATCTACTCCTGGTACTGGCACTGCTGCACCGAGCCTGTAAACAGCAAACATAAAAAGAGTAAAAAATATTCTTTTTCTAAGGTCTGGAATTTTAAATATATATCTAAATATTGAGAGTTGCATAATTACTCATTAATTATCTCGACAGACCCGCCAGCACTTTCAATTTTACTTTTAGCTACTTCACTAATTGCGTGAATCTTAAGGTCAATTTTTTTTGTAACTTCACCATCACCTAAAACTTTAACAAGACCTTTTTTTCTAGTTAAGCCAAGTTCCCTAAGAACATCAGGATTAACTTCACCTTCAGCAGCTTTTTCTTCGAGATCACTTACATTTACAACAACATAAGACATTTTAGGTGGATTGTTTAAACCTCTTAATTTAGGAATCCTCCTATATAAAGGAATTTGACCTCCTTCAAAATATGCAGGAACGGTTTTCCTAGCACCTGTACCTTTAGTTCCTCTACCTGCGGTCTTTCCTCGCTTTCCAGCTTCACCTCGACCTTTTCTTAATTTCTGTTTTGTAGATCCAGGTGTTGGTTTTAAATGATGAAAACGTAACTTTTTCATTAAATTTCCTCAATTTCAACAAGGTGTTCAATTTTGTTAAGCATACCTTGAATCATAGGGTTCACTTCTCTTTCAGTAAAAGAATTTATCTTTTTTAATCCTAAACTTCTGGCAGTTTCTCTTGCTTTGGGTTTCTCGCCTATCAAGCTTCTCTTTAAGGTTATTTTAACTTTCATCAGAAACCTTTACTTTTTTTTCAGCTTTTGTTTTCTCATAGGCCTCAACTAAACCTGGAGGAGCTACCTCAGAAGACTTCTTGCCCCGTAAACTAGCAACACTGTCAGGCGTTCTTTGATTGAGAAGGCCATTGATTGTTGCTTTGGCCACATTTAAATGAGTTGGAGATCCGAGCGATTTTGCTAATATGTCTTTTACTCCAGCAACTTCAAGAACTTGACGAGCGGCCCCTCCAGCAATAACTCCTGTACCTGGTGCGGCAGGTTTTAAAAGAACTCTTGAAGAACCATGTTTTCCAATAATTGAGTGTACTATTGTTGAACCTGCCATAGGTATTTCTGAGATATTCTTTTTTGCATCTTCGATGGCTTTTTGAATAGCTAATGGGACTTCAGAGCCTTTACCATATCCAATCCCAGCATTTCCATTTCCATCACCTACAGCAACTAGAGCTGTAAATGCGAAATTTCTACCACCTTTAACAACCTTGGCAACTCTGTTAATATGTATAACACTTTCTTGCAGTTCTAATTCAGACATTAAAATTTGATTCCTTTTTCTCTAATTCCATCAGCTAAAGATTTAATTCTTCCGTGGTAAACATAGCCGCCTCTGTCAAAAACAGCGGATTTAATTTTTAATCCTGCTAACTTTTCACCCATCACTTCACCAACTTCTTTTGCTGACTCTACGGATAGTGTTTTAGTTTTTACCTCTTTAGACAATGTGCTAGCGGAAGCAATAGTTACTTGATTAAGATCATCTATTGCTTGAACATATATATTGTTGTTGCTTTTAAAAACAGCAAGCCTAGGTACTTTGGATGTGCCAGATATTTTTTTTCTTATTCTAATTTTTCTGTGTATTCTTTTATCTTTAACTTTCATAGTTATTAAGCTCCAGCTGTTACAGCAGCCTTACCTGCTTTTCTTCTAACATATTCATCTTTGTATCTTATACCTTTGCCTTTATATGGTTCAGGTGGTTTAATTGCTCGTATATTTGCAGCAACTTGACCTACTAACGCTTTGTCAATTCCGGAAACTATTATTGTGTTTTGATCAGGCACTTCATATTTTATTCCCTCAACTTGATTAAACAGTACAGGATGAGAGAAGCCGCATAAAATTTCAATATCATTGCCCTTTAGAGTGGCTCTGTGTCCAACACCTTGAAGTAAAAGTGTTTTACTATATCCTTCTAATACTCCTTCAATATTGTTAGCAACTAAAGATCTGTACAAGCCATGTAAGCTTCTAACCTCTGGAGCTTCGGAAGTTCTTGAGAATAATAATTCATTTTCTTTAATTTCAAATTTAATTCTCTCATCAACAATTTCAGTAGTTAATTCTCCTTTGGGACCTTTAACAATAATTAAATTGTCATTTAAATTCATTTCTATTTTTTCAGGGATTAAAACTGGCTTATTTCCTATTCTGCTCATGACCAAACCTCACAAATAAGCTCTCCACCAAGTTTTCTTTTTCTGGCTTCAGAATCAGGAAGCAACCCTCGAGATGTTGAGATAATTACTGTACCTAAACCACCGTTATTTCTTGGAAGTGATTCGGATCCAACATATAGTCTTCTACCAGGCTTACTTAATCTGTTCAAACCAGCAAGCACAGGTGCACCTTCTTCTGAGTATTTTAAATCAATTTGAATTTCTTTTTTTGAGGACTCTTCTATTACTTTTACATCACTTATATAGCCCTCATTTTTTAAAAGTTTAGACAGTTCCAACTTGAATTTTGAATGAGGAACGATAACTGATGGTTTGTTGACCATTGAAGCATTTCTGATTCGAGTTAAAAAATCTGAAATTGGATCTGAATTCATTTTACCAAGACGCTTTCTTTATTCCGGGTAGTTCTCCTTTAAGGGCTAAATCTCTAAACGTATTTCTGGACATACCAAACTTTCTCAGATTACCTCGAGGCCTTCCTGTAACTTCACACCTATTTCTATGCCTTGTTGGAGAAGCATCTCTTGGCATCTTAGCAATCTTTTTTTGGGCTTCTCTTTTTTCATCATAAGAAGTATTGGGGTCCTTAATAATTTTAAGAAGCTCTTGACGTCTATCGGAGTAAACACCTATCGTTCTTTTTCTTTGATTGTTTTTAACTATCTTGCTTGTTTTTGCCATAATTAATTCTCCCTAAATGGAAATCCTAGCGATTGTAATAATACATAACCTTGGTTGTTATCGTTAGCAGAAGTACAAATAGTAATATTCATACCTCTTATATCACGAACTTTATCGTATTCAACTTCTGGAAAAACTAATTGCTCATTAAGTCCGAGTGTATAATTCCCGTTTCCATCAAATGATTTTTTATTAAAACCTCTAAAGTCTCTAATTCTTGGCACAACTACTTGAACAAATCTGTCATAAAATTCCCACATACGATCACCACGAAGGGTTACTGCTACACCAATTGGCATGC
>LUMG01000295.1_pt1 | contig 17471 bp, 16 predicted proteins | sample 729691 | NCBI WGS metagenome assembly LUMG01 (sample SAMN03860269, study PRJNA289734) | marine metagenome | biome: seawater column; feature: ocean; material: water; isolation source: Red Sea water column Station 34 - depth 50m | place: Saudi Arabia: Red Sea | collected 2011-10-15 | depth 50 m
TGTTGTCCATCAGCACCTTGTTGTCCATCAGCACCTTGTTGTCCATCAGCACCTTGTTGTCCATCAGCACCTGGTGGTGGTGCTGCATTTTTGTATAGTTCAGTTGTTACTTCATTGACTAAAGTTTGTAATGCTTCAAGCTTAGGTTTTAATTCAGATGGTTCTTTATCTAAAACTTCCTTAACTTCTTTAACAGCATCAGTAATTTTAATTCCTTGTTCTTGTGAAATTTTATCTTTAAGATCTACATTTACTAATTTTTCAGTAGTGTAAATATAACTCTCGGCTTCATTTTTAAGATCAATTTTTTCTTTCTTAACTTTATCTTCATCAGAGAACTTTTCTGCATCTTCTTTTAATTTTTCAATTTCTTCTGGAGAAAGTTTTGAATTTGATTCAATTGTTATTTTAGCTTCCTTTTGTGTACCAAGATCTTTTGCCGTTACATTAATGATTCCATTTGCGTCAATATCAAATTTGACTTCAATTTGTGGTACACCTCTTGGTGCAGGTGGTAAATCAGTGAGATTAAAACTTCCTAATGAAACATTATCATTTGCCATAGGTCTTTCACCTTGTACAACGTGAATTGTTACAGCTGTTTGGTTATCAGCTGCAGTTGTGAAAACTTTACCTTTAGAAGTTGGGATAGTAGTGTTTCTTTCAATTAATGGTTCTCTTACACCACCTAATGTTTCAATTCCTAATGTTAGTGGAGTTACATCAAGTAGAACAATGTCACTACTTACATCACCAGCAATAATTCCTGCCTGTATTGCAGCACCCATGGCTACTGCCTCCATTGGATCAACACCAGATTCAGTTTCTTGACCAATTACTTCACTTACAAATTTTTTGACTAATGGAATTCTAGTTGGTCCTCCAACCATGACAATTTTATTAATATCAGAATTTGATAATTTTGCATCTTCTAATGCTTTGAGAATTGAAGGTTTACATCTCTCTACAATTGGACCAATTAATTCATCCAATTTTGCTCGTGTAATTCTTAATTCAAGATTTTTTGCTCCTGCGGATGGATCGTGTGCAATAAATGGTAAATTAATGTCAGTTTCCATTACAGTAGACAATTCAATTTTTGCTTTTTCACATGCTTCTCTAATTCTTGTCATTGCTGTTGAATCAGAACTCAAATCAACTCCTTCTTTTTTCTTAAATTCATCTAAAACATAATCAATCAAAACTTTATCCATATCTGTACCACCTAATTTTGTATCTCCAGATGTACTTAGAACCTCAAATACACCTCCACCCATTTCCATAATGGTTACATCCAAAGTACCACCACCAAAATCAAAAACAAGTATTTTCATATCCTGTTTTGCTTTATCTAATCCAAATGCTAAAGATGCAGCAGTTGGTTCATTAATGATTCTAACAACATCAAGACCAGCAATGGTACCAGCATCTTTAGTTGCTTGACGCTGATTATCATCAAAATATGCAGGTACTGTAATTACGACTTTTTCAATTGGCTCTCCTACAAATGCTTCAGCATCTTTTTTTATTTTTTGAAGAATAAATGCTGAAACTTGTTGAGGTTTGTATTCTTTATCTAAAACTTTGAAGGTTTCATCTGAACCCATTTTTCTTTTAGCAGCAACAATTGTATTATCTGGGTTAGTTACAGACTGTCTTCTTGCAGGTTCACCAACTAAAAGTTCACCTTCTTTACTAAATGCAACAACAGATGGAAATGCTTTACCACCAACTGTTGCACCTTCAGCTGCAGGAATAATAGTAGGTTTACCACCCATAACTACTGCTGCTGCAGAATTACTTGTTCCTAAATCAATACCAATAATTTTAGTCATTTTTATTCATCATTCTCCTTTTTTGAAATTTCTACTAGTGTAGGTCTTAATATTTTTTTTTGGGAAATATAGCCTTTCCTGATCTCTTTTGTAATTGTATTATCATCTAATGTTGAATCTGAAACAATAGAAATTGCCTCATGAAAATTAGGGTCAAAAATTTCTCCTAAAGCATCTATAGGTTCAACATTATATTTTTCCATTAATGATTCCATATTTTTTAAAATCGAATTTAAACCATCTGCATTAATTTTACTTTCAGAAAGTACATCTTTGGCACGTTGAAAATCATCATAAATTTTAAGAAAATCTAACATAAACTCATTAATTTTAGAATTAACACCAACCTCAATATCATTTTGAGTTTTTCTGCTAAGGTTTTGAAAATCTGCTAAAACGTGTTTTAATTTTTCTTCAAATTGAGATGATTTTTGTTTTTCTAATTCTAATAATTTTGATAAATCTTCAGAATTATGATCATTATTATTTACATTTTCTGATTCTTTTGCATTACTAGAATCTGTTTCATTTTCAGAAATTACTTCAACAGGGATTTCATCAGATTTTTTTTCATCAGACAATTTAATCAGGATAATTTTTTAGCTAATTTATACCATTATTGAATCGTTTCACAAAGAGGATTTGCTTTTACTATAATTAAATTAGAATCTTTTTTAGTATTTTCAATATTTTTAAAATCAGATTGAGAACAAGCTACAATTATTGTAGTTTTATCACTATGAAATAAATTGAAATCTGGATCTTCATATGCTTCAACATCCCCAATATAATCACGCAATTTAGAAGTTAAATTTTGAAGCATCTCAATTTTATCTCCACGCATTGCATGTTGATCAAGCGTCCAAGATAATGCTATTTTTGTTCTACTTGCTTTTAGATCATTTTTCTTTAAAGTACCACGAATTTCATCAATCAATCTTTTGATGTATCCATCTATTCCTTTTACACTTCCATTAATCAAATACATTAATGAATTTGAACCTTCAAAAGATGAACCTAGAGATTTTAGATCAAACAATCCATTTATCATATTATCCAAAAATATTTCTTGAAAATCATTTGATGAAAGATCATTTTTTGTAATTTCATCTTGAGCATATTTACAAACCTCCAAAATACTACAAAGACTAGAAAATCTTGATAATACATCAATAGCGTGAAAATGTTCTGATGATGAAATCGCTACAAATTCTTTTTCTTTTTTAGTATTACTAAGTAAATCAGCTAAAACTGGATCTTTTTTACCATTAAATGAACCGATAATTTTTGGTTGTTGATTAAGGTCTTCTAGAGGATAGTAAAAATAAGAAATATTTTTACCAGCTTGAAGTCCAGTTACATGTTCTAATAATGATATATTTTCATTATTGCCTCCAAATCCTGTAGCTAGTGTAAAAATTACTGAGCTGTTTTTCTTTAATGATGTAACTGCATCTTTGAATTTTGAATGAATCTCTGTTTTGATATCTTGTCCAGTTTTTCTAATTCTTGGAGTAAAGAAAAGGTATTGAGCTTTAGAAATTGCCACATCAATTGGTTCCATTGCCAATAATGGTTCATCTTCTTTTAAGGAAGAAACATTTGGATATGTTTTAGCAATTTCAGCTTTAAGAGAGATTGCAGAAGGTGTAGATTCATCTATAATATACACATCTGCACCCTTAATTGCCATTTGAGAAGCAATTGCATAACCTTCAGTACTTAAGCCATAAACAACAACTTTTGTTCCTGCCATCAATAAGGGATGATTATCGACTAAGAAAAACTTATTGAAGTATAGTAATTATCAAAAATACTTGAAAATATGGATAGATATTCTAACACCAAAGCAATTATTGTTTTCTGAACCAATAATTGAGAAACTCGGACAAAAACATAAGATTTTGTGTACATCAAGAGAATATAATGAAGTATCAAAATTGGCAAAAATAAGAGATTTTGACCTAATTTTTGTTGGAAAACATGGTGGTGGAGACAAAGAAAGCAAACTAAGAGCAAGTATTGACAGAATTGAAAAATTATCAAAAAAGATTAAGAGATTTGAGCCTGATATAGTGATTACTTTTGGTTCGCCAGTAGCAGCAAGAATTTCTTTTGGATTAGGAATAAAACATATCATGTTTTGTGATTCACCTCATGCAAATGCAGTAATGAAACTGACATTACCATTAATTCAAAAACTCCTTATTCCATCTGTAATACCTAAAGAGGAATTTTCAAAATTTGGAATTAACCAAAAGGATATTGTTCAATACAAGGCAATTGATGCAGTAGTAACTATGCAAAAAGCTAAGGTTATCAAAATGTCATTTGATGGAAAATATTTACTTAATAATACAGATGTGTTCATAGGTTCGGGTGGAACTATGACAGCAGAATCTGCTTTAATGGGCATTCCCACAATATCATATAATGCAGTTCCAAACATTATTGAAAATTTCTTAGTAAAAAAATCACTTGTAAAAAGAGAAACAAATCCAAAAAGAGTTTCAAATGAAATTAAGAGAATTTTTGGAGTAAGTAGGGATAAAAATCAAAAAAGAGCTGAAAAAGTTGTTAAACCAAAAATTAATTTTAATTAAGTTTTGAGAGTTAAATTGGAATAAAAAGTTCATTAAGGGAATAGAAGTGCTCGATTTAGCAGCCCGGTAGTGTAGCGGTCAAGCATAGAGGCCTTTGAAGCCTTTGACCCCAGTTCGAGTCTGGGCCGGGCTACTTTATTTAATAATCACTGTTCTAAAACATGAATATAATATAGCCAATAATTCTCAAAATAGGCATAATGACGGATATTATCTTAGGAATGGGCGAAGTAGGACAAACATTATTTGATTTACTTTTAGATAGAAAAATTGAATGTATTGGAATTGATTCAGATAATTCAAAATGTAAAAATTATTCTGATAATGAATTAATTAAAAATCCAGAATATCTTCATGTATGTTTACCAGGAGAACTAGAAAAATTTTCAGAGATCATAGTTGATTGGGTAAATAAAATAAATGGTATACATGTAGTTATTATTCATTCAACAGTAAAACCTGGAACAACAAAAAGTGTACAAGAAAAATTATCAATACCAGTATTATATTCACCAGTTCGTGGAGTTCATAGAAGATTTTTAGATGATATTAAAAAATATACAAAATTTATTTCGTTTGATAAAAAAGAAATTGATTCAAAAATTAAAACAGATTTAGAAAATAGATTTGAAAAAATAGAATGGATGTCAACAACAAAAACTGCGGAGTTGGCAAAAATTTTAGTAGATACATCATATTATGGATGGCTAATTAACTATGCACAAATTACCAAAATGATTTGTGAAAAAGAAAATATTGATTTTGATGAGATGTGGAAGTTTGCAGATGAAATACATGAAAATTTAGGAAATAGACCAAAAATGTTTCCAGGTATTATTGGAGGACATTGCGTAATACCAAATTTGAATTTAATAGAATATGAAAATTTAGATGTAATTAAAAAAATTAATGAAATGTTTGAAGAATTTAAAAAATAAAAATAATTTTTAAAAATCTAATCTTGTTAGTAGTTTTGATGCAATGATGAAAAGAATACTAGCCAATATAGCAAGAACAATCATTTCTATAATCACAAATTCGGTAACAGTACCAAAAATTCCTGCTCTAATTATATCAACAAGATAAGTTAATGGATTAAGATAAAATGCTGAACGTAATGGTTCAGGCGCAGTATCTGCAGGATAAAATGCTGAACTAACAAATGCAAAAAATAAGAAAACAGTGTTAATAATTACATTAAATCCTTCACTTGAGCGTAATCTGGTAGAAATAATTGAGGCTAGAGAACCAAAAAGAATTGAACCAACTACTGCTCCAAAGATTAGAATTGGAATTGTAACTATAGAAAATTCTGCAGATTGAAAAATTACGGGATATCCAACAACTGCAATCAATGATGCACTGACTAATCCAATGATACCAATTGTACAAATATTACTCAAAATGTAATGACTGCGAGTAAATGGACCTGACATAATTTGTTCAAACATTCCATGTCTTCGATCATTCCAAATTAGAATTCCAGAAATCAAAGTACTATTCATTATATTAAATCCAATCATACCAGATGCTAAAAATGCAGGATAATCAAGATCTTTACCAGCAAATGGAACTTGATTAATTAATGGACCATAAGCAAAACCTGCCACAAAAATATAGATTAAAGGAAAAATAATTTGCCAAATTAAAAATCCAGGATTAAGTGAAATCGTTAGATTTCTATTAACTAATCTAATTACTGGATGCATTTTCCCTCATCATTTTTAAAAATACATCTTCAAGATTAGTTGGTACTGCAGATAAATCTTCAATTTCAATATTATTTTCATTAAGTATTTTCAAAACTCTAAGTAAAATTAATTCTGATTGTTCTGAATGAATAATTATTGTTGTACCAGTATCAAAGTTAATTTCAAAATCAGGTATATCATTTAACAACGAAGAAATGTTTGACTGTTTATTTTGTAAATGAATCTTAATTGTTTTATCTTTTCCAAATCTATTTTTTAATGCATCAGGTGAATCAACAGTTAGAATTTTACCATTATCAATTATAGCTATTTCATCACAAAGATATTCAGCTTCAGATAAAATATGAGTTGTGTAAAAAATTGTTAAACCAGTTTTGATTTTATTTTTTAAGTAATCTAATAATTTTCTGCGAGCTTCAGGATCTAATCCAACGGTTGGTTCATCTAAAAATAATAATTCCATATCATGCATGAATTCACGTGCAACTTGTACACGCCTACGTTGACCAATTGAGAGATCCTCATTTCTCTTCTTGCGAATTTCAACTAGATCAAAATCCTTCAATAGTTGTTCCATTCGTTTTTTACGCTCAATTTTAGGAATATTCCACATCATTCCATATTTATCAAGAGATTTTTCTACGGACAAAGTAGGCTCATAACTTGGTTGTTGTAAAACAACACCAATTTTACTACGAATTTTTAGTGGGTTTGAAATTGCATCAATTCCTAAAATGGATAATGAGCCAGATGATGGTTTTATCAAGGTTGTAAGCAGTTTAATTGTAGTAGATTTTCCTGCACCATTTGGACCTAAAAATCCAAAAACTTGACCTTTTTTGACTGATAGAATTAGATCATTTACAGCATTGATTGATCCATATGATTTAGTCAAATGTTCAACATCAATACATGACATAATCAAACTGCGATCTTCCTATTAATTTAGGTAATGAGATCAAATTATAGAACTTAAATAATTTGAAAAATTGTAAATTGTTTCAGATTAAGAAAATGGATTTAGATAAAATCATTCAATAGATTCTCTATAATTTGGTGAAATTAATTAAAAATCAATGAAATTTTTATTAATACATCTTGTTTATGAACACTGAATGTCAGAATCACAAAATCTCATTGAAAAATTACTTCAACTAAAACCTGAATTAACTAAAGATATTATCGATCAAAAAATTGCAGAAAAAAAAGAGAAAATTGGTTCAGGATATCTAACTGATGAAGGAGCAGTGTTCTTAATTGCTTCAGATTATAATGTTAAACTAGATGAACAATCAAAAGCTGAAATTAGTTTAAAGGATCTATATGCAGGTGCAAAAGAAATTTCTTTAGAAACTAGAGTTTTAAATTTTTCACCCACAAAACAATTTTCAAGAAAAGACGGTTCCACATTTGATTTAAGAACAATGACAGTATATGATTCAGGTTCTACAGCAAGTGTAAAGTTATGGGATGAAAAAGCAAACTTACCTGGAATTGAGAATCTTAAGCCAGGTGATCTAATTAAAATAATTAAAGCATATGTAAAATCAGATTTAGATGGTTCTCCGACGATCAATATTGGTTCAGGCTCAAATATTCAAACTGTGGAAACTGAAAGCCAAATTCCAATGATTGATAAAATTACAAAAGACATTAGTGAATTACAAGAAGGTCAGAAGGATCTTGTCATCTCAGGAACAATTGATGGAATCATTAGTGGAATGAAATTTACAAATTCTAGAGGTCAACCTGGAACTGCACTCAGAATGAGATTAAAGGGAAAAGATGGCTCTGCAATGAGGGTCGTGTTATGGGGTAAAGATGAATCACTGATTCCAAACATGATTTCACAATCAGCAAATGTAAAGTTACTTGGAGTTAGAGTCAAGTCGGGAAATCAAGGATTAGAAATTCATGGTAATGAAGCAACGATTATTGAAATTGAAGGTGGAAAAGAAGCAGATCCAATTATTGCAAGAATTCTTTCAATTGTAACAACTGAAAATGGAAAGAATATGATAATAGCAACAGATAATCAAAAAAATATTTACAACATCAATGATTTCTCAAATTCAACCAGTATCTGTGTTGAAGGAGATGTCATTGAGTGTATGCCATCAAAGGTTTATGGAAATTCTGTCACATTAGATGAAAATTCATTTGTTAGGAAATTAGATGATGATGAAACAATTCCATCACTATCTAAAATTCGAACAAAGATTAGTGATGTAAAAGTAGATGAAACATATTGTATTGAATCTATAGTTCTAAAAGTTCCTGAAAGGAAAGAAATTCAAACTAAATCAGGTGAATCAATTTCTTTATCAGAAATGTTTGTTGAAGATGATACTGGTCAAATTTGGGTAAAAGGATGGAGAAATCAAGCAAAATTAATTGATAAATGTGAATTAGGAGAAATAATTTCCATAACAGGATTAAATGCTAAAGCAAATAATTTTGGTGAGGGTAGAATTGAATTATTTTTAACAGCACATTCAAAAATTATTAAGAAAAATTAAAAATCAATCATCAGACATACCAGAAGACGTTATTGTATAAGAAAAATTTTCTTTATTGAAGGGAGAAGAAATTTCACCATTGTAAATAGATGAATTTTTGAAAAGATGAATCTTGATATGAGTAAAAAGATCTATTGCAGTAGACATATTTTCAACTTCTTGTTCATTTGAATTTCTAATCATATTAGTAATTACAATAGGAATTTTGTGAGAAACTGCATATGAAGATAATTCATGCATATATTTCATAAATAAAGAATTTTTTTTAAAGATGGATTGATTATTTTTATATTCATAAGAAAATAAATCAGTAATATTATCAATTACAATTAAGGAAAAAGTATTCTCTTCAAAATTTTTTATTGAATTAATTTGTTCAGAAGTATTTGTAATTCTAGAGACTAAGATATTGTTAAGGAAATTAATGTTTGAGTTAGATTTTTTTTGAATTTCTAATATTCTTTCAGGTCTAAATCCTCCAGTGGTATCTAAAAATAAAACTTTGCCACCATTTTTTATTGAATTAATTGATAATTGTAATAATAGTTGAGTCTTACCAGTTCCATTTCCTCCAAAAATATCCACAATCACACCATTAGGAATTCCTCCTGATAGAAAATTATCTATTTTTTTTAAACCAGTTGAGATCATTTGTATAATTTATAGAAAAACAAGAAAAAATTTAAAGAATTACAATCGTGGCAAGGCTTTTATGCTGGACAGGGATTTTTGAAATTAAGTGAACATTTAGTGTCCCAATCAAATAGTGCAAAAAGACCATTAACAATACTTCAAAAAAGTACAAAAAAGAAAGTTACCGTTAGATTAAAGAACGAAGTTGAATACAAGGGTAAAATGGATAATGTCGATTCATACATGAATTTGATAATGACTGACGCAGAAGAAATCCACGAAAGCAAAACCATTGCAAATTATGGTAGAGTTATCGTCAGAGGAAACAATGTGTTGTTTATCAAATTAGAAAATGAACTTTAATTAAATTAAGAGTGGTTTTATGACCAATACTTTTCTATTTACATCAGAATCAGTAACAGAAGGGCATCCAGATAAAGTATGTGATAATATTTCAGATGCATTTTTAGACGAATATCTAAAACAAGATCCAGATTCAAGAGTTGCAGTTGAAACAATGGTTACAACAGATTTTGTAGTTGTATCAGGAGAAGTTACATCAAAAGCAGTTTTTGATAAAAAAGCACAAGAAGAATTAGTTAGAAAAACAATCAAAGAAATTGGTTATAATGATAAAGAATTGATGTTTGATGGAGATACATGTAAAGTTGATTTAAGATTACATTCTCAAAGTCCAGATATTAGTCAAGGGGTTACAGCAACAGAAGAAAAAGAACAAGGTGCAGGTGATCAAGGACTAATGTTCGGTTATGCAACAAATGAAACTGAAGAATTAATGCCTATGCCAATTTTATTAGCTCATAAATTAATTCAAAAATTATCAGAAGTTAGAAGAAACAATACTCTACCATGGGTTAGACCAGATGGCAAGTCACAAGTTTCAGTAAAGTATGAAGATAACAAGCCGGTTGGAATTGAAACAGTAGTTATTTCAACACAGCATGCACCTGAAATATCTCAAGAAGACATAGCAAAAGAGATAGTTGATAAAGTAATCAAACCTGTTTTAGGAAATCTTTGGAATGATCAAATAAAAATTCACATCAATCCTACAGGAAAATTTGTGATTGGAGGACCTCATGGAGATGCTGGTTTAACTGGAAGAAAAATTATTGTTGATAGTTATGGTGGTTTTGGAAGACATGGGGGCGGAGCTTTTTCAGGAAAGGATCCATCTAAAGTTGACAGATCTGCATGTTACATGTGTAGATATATTGCTAAAAATCTAGTTGCAGCAAAATTTGCAGACAGATGTGAAGTTCAACTTGCATATGCAATTGGTGTTGTTTAATTTGTGAAATTTTTTCTAATTGATTATAATTTCCTTTAAAATCACCAACGAGAATATTTAGATCATCAATACCAAAATTAGATTTTTTATTATTAATTGCGTTATAATATGCATTTTCTAAATTAACTTTTTTTATTTTTATTTTATTTCCTCTACAAAAAAGTTTCACATATTTTTCAAATGTTAAATATTCAGATCCAACTAGATCAATTATTTTATTTCCAAATTTTTTTTCAGTAATAGATTGAAAGAGAATTTTTACTACATCATTAATAAAAATTGGTTGAATTGAATACTGACCAGAACCAGGTATTTCAATTGTTTTAATTTTAATCTGTTTTTTTAAGAATTTTGTAAACAAATCATCTTTTCCCACAATGTACGATGGTCGAAAAATAGTATAGTTTAAGCCTGAATTTACAATAATTTTTTCAGCTTTGTATTTAGAAATAAAATATCCCACAGAAGTTTTACTAGAAACTCCAAGACCACTATTGTAAACAATTTTTTTAATTTTTGCCTTTTTTGCTAAATTTACTATATGCTTAGTTAATTCAACATTTATCATTTCATAATCAATCTCCACAGATTGTTTTCCAATTCCTACAAGATGAATTAGTGCATTTGAATTTTTAATTTTATTGAGAATAAATTTTTCTTTATAGTCTTTAGAAATAATTTTTTGTTCATTTTTATAAGTTTGAAAATTATTTCTTGAAATTGAAATTAAATTAACATCATTCTCAGATAAATATTTTCTAAGATTTTTTGCTACAAATCCACTTGCACCAGTAACAACTACTTGGATAGGCTTAACCATAATTATTCAAATCGACTTTTAATTTTAAATCTATAGCGAATTTTCAAGATTAATGAAATAAGAGTTAATACTAGAAAATGAATTTAAGAGATATGTCAGAGAAAAAAGTAGAACTAAAAACAGGTTACACAACAGGAAGTTCTGCTACAGCTGCAGCAAAATCTGCATTATTATCAATAATTAATCAAAAGAAAATTGAGTCTGTAGACATAATTTTACCAAGGGGTTCTTCAATTCAAATCCCTGTAAAATTTTGTGAATTTGAAAATGAAAAAGCAAGATGTTGTGTAATAAAAAATGGTGGCGATGATCCAGATGTTACACATGGTGCGGAAATAATTGTTGAATTATCATTAACAGAAAAAATTGATGAAATTGAAATTGATGGTGGTGAAGGAGTAGGAATTGTTACAAAACCAGGTTTAGGGTTGGAAATTGGGAAACCTGCAATTAATCCTGTACCAAAAAAAATGATTCATGAAAATTTAAGAGATGTTGGAAAAGAAATTTTGAATAAAAAAGGAATTAGAGTTGTAATTTCAGTACCAAAAGGAAAAGAATTAGCACCAAAAACGGATAATCCTAGATTAGGAATCAAAGATGGAATTTCAATTTTAGGTACAAGTGGAATTGTAATTCCATTTTCTACAGCATCATATGCAGCATCAATTAGACAAAATTTGGATGTAGCAATTGCTGCAGGTAATGAAACTGTAGTATTAACAACAGGTGGAAGAAGTGAAGAATATGCAAAAAAAATTGTTGATTTACCAATTCACTGTTTTGTACAAATGGGAGATTTTTCAGGATATACAATACAGCAATGTGGTAGAAAAAATATCAAAAAAGCATATGTTGTAGGATTTATTGGGAAACTGGCCAAAATGGCTGCAGGTGTAAAACAGACTCACGTGAAAGGATCAAAAGTGGATATGAATTTTTTATCAGAATTAGCAAAAAAATCAAATGCAAATGAAAAAGTTATTCAAAGTATTAAAAAAGCAAATACAGCAAGACATGTTTCAGAAATAATCAAAGAAAATAACATTACTGGATTTTTTGAACTAATTTGTAGTGAAACACATAGGCACATGAGAAAACATTCAGAAGAAAAAGTTCCAATTGATGTAATATTGTTTGATTTTGAAGGACAGATCCTTGCTAGAAAATCATAAGAGTAAGGTATTTTATTAAAGTTGAAAATTTTTGATTATGGAAAAGGTATCTGTTCTTGCAATTACAAAAAACGGCATAATAATTGGAGAAAAACTTAAGGAATTATTTCCTAATTGGGATGTTTTTGCACCAGAAAAATTATCTAATAAAAATAGTGAAATTACATGGTATTCTGAGGCTACAACAAATAAAATAATTGAACTTTTTAAAAATTCTAATGCATTAATTTGCCTTTTTTCATTAGGTGCAGTAATTAGATTAATTGCACCTCATTTGAAGGATAAAAAAACAGATCCTGCAGTAATTGTAATTGATGATAAAACAAATTTTGTAATTAGTGTTTTGTCAGGTCATATTGGCGGAGCAAATGAATTAACTCAACAAATTGCAGAGAAATTAAATGCATTGCCAGTAATTACAACTGCTGCAGATGTAAACAAAACAATTGCAGTAGATTTAGTTGGTAAAGAATTTGGTTGGAAAATTGATGATGAAACAACAGTAACAAAAATCAGTGCACATATGGTAAATGAAGAACCAATAGGTGTTTATCAACAAACAGGTAACAAAGAATGGTACAAACAATTACCAAAAAATGTAAAAATTTATGATAGTTTAGATGAATTAAAAAAATCAAATTCTAAAGCACATTTAATAATTTCAGATAAAATAATTGAAGAAGATTTATCTCAAGAATCTGTAATTTATAGACCTGAAAGTTTAGTAATTGGAATTGGGTTACATTGGGATACAACAAAAGATACAATCAAAGAAGGGATAGAATTTTGCTTAGATAAATTCAATTTGAGTTCTAAATCCATTGCCAAACTAGTTTCAATAAAAAAACCTGAAGATGTTAAAGGGTTAATTGAACTTGGAAAAGAAATGAAAATTCCAGTAGAGTATGTTGATAGAGAAGAACTTGCGGAAATAATTACTCCAAATCCTTCTAATACAGTTAAAGCATTTGAAGGAACAGCAAGTGTATCAGAGGCTGCTGCAATTAAAGTGTCAAAAGGGGAATTAATTGTAGAAAAGCAAAAATTCCCACCAAATTTAACGGTGGCAATAGCGAGGAAAATGGAATGAATAGAGGATTATTATTAATTGACAGAGGAAGTAGACAGAGAGAAGCATCTGAAGAATTAGAAGTAATTTGTGAAGGAATTAGAGAAAAAGGAGAATATTCTTTTGTTGATTTTTGCTTTTTAGAAGTAGAACCACCATATATTGAAGATGGGATTGAAAAAGCATTAAAACAAAATATTGATTCATTAACTATAGTTCCATATTTTCTATATCCAGGAAAAAAAGTAAAGAATGCAGTTACAGATGTAATGAAATTCCAAAAAGATACCAAAGTAAAATTTCTTGTTACTAAACCAATGATGATGCATAAAACTTTAGCAGAAATAGTTCAAAGTAGAATTGACTCAACATTAAAAGAAAATGAAATTACTTTAGAAAATAAAGATGTAGATGTAATGATTATCGGTCATGGAAGTGTAGATCCTAATGCGCAAAGATCACTTGATTATATTGTAAATGAATTAAAAGATAATTATAGAAATGTTAGTAGAGCATGGTTAGAAATTGAACAGCCAGATATTTTTGAAGGAATTAAAAGTTGTGAAAAAAATAATCCAAATGTGCTAGTAAATGTTTTTTATTTCCTTCATGAGGGAGCACACGTTAAAACTGATATCAATAATGATTTGATTCCTGCATTAGAAAATTCTAGTATTCAAAAAAGCTACATTACACAACATATTGGAACAGATCAAAAAATGGTAGATTTAATATTAGAAAGAGCAAAGGAAGTGGAAGATGCAAACTAAGAAAGGTCAATCAATTGAAGATGCCAGTATGAAAATGATTGAAGACGAAATTGGTTCACACAATTATAATGAAAAAGAATGGCCTATTGTAAGAAGAATTATTCATTCTACTGCTGATTTTGATTTTGCTGATAAAAATAGGCTCATTTTTCAAAAAGATGCGATAGAAAGTGGAATGAATGCTTTGAAAAATGGATGTAGTATTGTAGTAGATGTAAATGGAGTAATAGGTGGTCTAAATAAACAAAATCCAAAGGATTTTGGCAATGAAATAATTTGTAATATATCAAAACCAGAAATAATGCAACAAGCTAAAGATGAAGGAAAAACACGTTCTCAAGTTTCAATGAGAGTAGCAAAAGATGATATCGATGGCGGAATAGTTGCTATAGGAAATGCACCAACTGCTTTAATGGAAGTTATTGAAATGGTAAAAGAAGGAATTGTAAAACCGGCATTAATAATTGGAATTCCAGTTGGATTTATCTGTGCACCAGAATCAAAAGAGGAATTGTCAAAATTAGAAGGAACACCATTCATAACTAATTTAGGAAGAAAAGGGGGTAGTTCTTCAGCTTCAGCAATAATTAATGCAATTTTTAAATTAATTAGAGCAGAGTCATCAAATTAATGTTAAAAAATTTATGATTAAAAAGAAGTGTAATTAATTAAGAAATTTATTTAAAATTGAGTTAATGTGGTTCGTAATTTAATAGTAATTTTAGGAGACCAATTATCTTTTGAAATTTCTTCATTAGAGAAAATCCAAAAAAACGATGATAAAATTTTGATGATGGAAGTTTCAAATGAGATCGAATATGCAAATCACCATAAGAAAAAACTTGTTTTGATACTTAGTGCAATGCGGCATTTTGCTGACGAACTTAAAAAAAATGAATTTGATGTAACGTATGTTGAATTTGATAAATCAAAGGAAAATTTTACAAAGGAATTAGAGCATCAATGCAAGAAATTTAATCCAAAAAGCATCAAAATTACGCATCCCAGTGAGTATCGTGTATTAAAAGAGGTTGAAAAGTGGGAAAAATTACTAGATATTCCTGTAACAATTTTAGAAGATACAAGATTTTTTTGTAAAATAGATGAATTTGCAGAATGGGCAAATTCTAGAAAAGATCTAAAAATGGAAAATTTTTATCAAAAAATGAGAAAAAAATACAAGATTCTCATTGATGAAAAAGAAAAACCAATTGGCGGAAAATGGAATTATGATATTAAAAATAGAAAAAGATTACCAAAAAATCATCCAAAAATTCCCTTACCATTAATTTGCAAACCAGATAAAATCACACAACGTGTAATTACACAATTAAAAAAAGAATTTACAAAACATTTTGGAGATTTAGAACCATTTTGGTTTGCTACAACAAAGAAGGATGCATTAGAAAGTTTAGATGATTTTATTAAAAATAGATTAGAATTTTTTGGCCCATATGAAGATGCAATGAAAGAAAAAGAAAAATTTCTTTATCATTCAGTATTATCAATTTATCTAAATATAGGATTATTAAATCCGCATGATGTAATTCAAAAAGTATTACAAAAAAAAGATTTACCTATTGAATCAATAGAAGGATTTGTAAGACAAATTTTGGGATGGAGGGAATATGTCAGAGGGATTTATTGGCATTACATGCCAAAGTACAATCAAACAAATTTTTTTAATGCAAAAAATAAAATTCCAAATTTTTATTGGAATGGAGAAACAAAAATGAATTGTATGAAGAATTGTATTAACCAAACAAAAGAAGAAGCATATGCACATCATATTCAAAGATTAATGATTACTGGAAACTTTGCATTAATTGCAGGAATTGAGCCTAAACAAATTTGTGATTGGTATCTTTCTGTGTATGCTGATGCATTTGAATGGGTAGAATTACCCAATACACATGGAATGATTCTTTATGCAGATGGAGGAATTCTTGGTTCCAAACCATATGCAGCAAGTGGAAATTATATCAATAAAATGTCAGATTATTGTAAAAATTGTGAATATGATGTTAAAGTAAAAAATGGTAAAAATGCATGTCCATTCAATTATCTTTATTGGAACTTTTTTTTAAAAAATCAAAAGAAATTAGAAAAAAATCCAAGACTTTGGACAGTGTTTTCAACTATTAGAAATATGTCTGAAGATAAGAAAAAACAAATTAGAAGTGATTCTGGAAAATTTCTAAAAACAATGTAAAAAGAATTAGTTTTTTTATTATCTAAATCAAATTATCACTAGGATCAAATTTTGATGATATTTTAATAGAATGAATAGCATTTTGTTGTATACACAAACAAATAGGAATCATAGAGCCCTCCTTGCTTTTGCCGGAAAGGAGGTTTCCACTTTTATCTCAATTTACAACTACTTTCGGGAATTACTCATACAATTATTCACAAAAATTTGTGCATAATTAGAACTATCAAAATAAAGATGACCATATGAAGCAAGAGTGTTATTTTGAATAATTCCATCTTTATGATTTTCAATTCCTTCTCCAATTTCTAAATCAAAAGCAAATTTTGAATCAGATGCAACTGATTCTAATTGAGAATAATGAAATTCATGACCTCGAAATTTATGTAAAGTGTTTGAGAGAATATTTCTACTAGATAATTTTCCTTTGGTATAATTTAGCCTCATTTTTTTTGTCATAATAGTTTCAGCATCTATCAAACCAACCATTTTGTATTTTTTCTTATTATTTGTTATAGATTTGGTAAGATACATCAATCCACCACATTCTGCATAAATAGGAAAATTATTTTCAGATAATTTTTTTATTGATTTTTTCATAATTTGATTTTTTGATAAATCATTTCCTAATATTTCAGGAAATCCTCCACCAATATACAACCCATCACATTTTGGAATTTTTTTATTTTTAATTGGACTAAAAAATGTTAGTGATGCACCATTACGTCTTAATGCATTCAAATTATCATCATAATAGAAATTAAAAGAATTATCTAAAGCAACTGCGCTTTTAACTTGAGATTTTTTATTG
>LUMG01000247.1_pt1 | contig 17303 bp, 15 predicted proteins | sample 729691 | NCBI WGS metagenome assembly LUMG01 (sample SAMN03860269, study PRJNA289734) | marine metagenome | biome: seawater column; feature: ocean; material: water; isolation source: Red Sea water column Station 34 - depth 50m | place: Saudi Arabia: Red Sea | collected 2011-10-15 | depth 50 m
AAGTTGACTAATACAGATACAATTGAAATTAAAAGAGGATCTCTTGTTAAAAGCGAAAACAACCATGGATAAGCAAATCCTGCTATTCCGTCTGCAAGATTACTAAAAGTTGATGCAGTCAATAACAAGTTAAAGTTTTTATTTGATTCTTTTTTCATATTTCTATTTTCTTATCATTTAATCTATGCTCATTTAGAATAAAACATCATGGAAACAATTATTGAAAAGTTTTTAGAAATAGCGATTATATTAGTTGCCGCTAAGTTCGGTGCTGAATTAATGAGAAGAATTAATCAACCTGCAGTAATAGGAGAGTTAGTGATCGGAATCATTATTGGTTATTACGGACTAGGTCTTCTTCCGCATTTTGAATCTGGAGATGTTGTGTCTACTTTAGCTGAGATTGGTGTAGTTCTTTTGTTGTTTGAAGTAGGACTAGAAACTAATTTAGATGAGTTTATAGAATTAGGTTCAACCTCTTTACTTGTAGCATTGATAGGTGTTGTAGCACCGTTTGCTTTGGGCTTTGGCTCAATCTATGCACTCAATTTAGGAGGAGAAGATCAGTTCGGAATAGCTTTATTCGTAGGTGCAGCAATGACCGCAACCTCAGTAGGTATTACCGCTAGAGTGTTTGGAGATTTGGGTGCTTTAAAATCAAGAGAAGCAAAAACAATTATCGGAGCAGCAGTTGTAGATGATATTTTAGGTTTATTAATCCTTACTGTTGTTGCAGGAGTTTTAGGAAGTTCAGGAGATTTCTCAATAGTTGATCTTGGGATAATCAGCGCAAAGGCAATCGGTTTTTTAGTTGCAGTAGTAATTGTTGGAAGAAAACTTTCAAAACCAATATTTAACTTCTTTGTAAAAATTCCATCACCAGGAACATTTGTAACAGGCAGTTTTATTTTTGCAATGCTTCTCGGCGCTGCAGCACACTTTGTAGGGCTTCATCCTATTGTAGGAGCTTTTGCTGGGGGCGTAGTTGCTGGTGAATCAGGCATGACTCATAGAATTAGAGATGAGATGAAGCCTCTAAACTTTTTACTCGTTCCAATATTTTTTGTATATATTGGTTCAGAAGTAAACATTCAAACTTTAGCTTCTCTTGATGTATTTTTATACGGAATGTTGGTAAGTCTTTTAGCGTTTGTTGGTAAATATGTATCAGCTCTAGGAGCTATGGGCAAAGGATTAAATACTTCTTTAATTGGAATTGGAATGTCTCCAAGAGGAGAGGTTGGGCTGATATTTGTTGCTGTAGCTACAACCACACTATCAGACATAATTACAGGTGATATTATCTCAATAATTATTTGGATGGTCATAGTAACAACAGTTATCGCGCCTATATTGCTTAATAGAATACTGCAAAAAGTGCCTTTATCTGAGAGAGATGATGATGAAAGGTTCGAAACTCCAGTAGTAGAGTAATTTTTTACTACAAAATAATTTAACTTTATTATTATTAATTTGTTCAAAAAAGGGGAAAATTAAATGTTATTAAACTACCAAGGTTCAATCATTGCAGCCTTGCTCGGACTTGGTCTTGCAGCATATTTTGCTAACAGAATACTTTCAATAGAGGTAACAGACAGTAAAGTTCAAAGCCTATCTGATGCGATAAGAAAAGGCTCAATGGCATTTCTTAAAAGACAATATTCCTGGGTAAGTATTTTTGTTGTAATTCTTGCAGTTCTAATTTCAACCTTAACTGATTGGGGCTATCCATATGGAGCAATAGCATTCATCGGAGGTGCTCTTTTTTCATCACTAGCAGGATTTATCGGAATGAGAATTGCAACCGCTGCTAACGGTAGAACTACAGAAGCTGCAAGAGACGGAGGTACACTCAAAGCTTTACCAGTGGCGTTCAGAGGTGGAGCAGTAATGGGATTTTCTGTTGCTGGACTAGGCCTTCTTGGTGTGGCATTAGGCTACTGGGTATTTATCGACATAATGGATTTAGAAAATGGATATGATATTTTAGCTGCAATAGGCTTAGGTGGATCTTCAATTGCTCTCTTTGCCAGAGTCGGTGGCGGTATCTATACAAAAGCAGCGGATGTTGGTGCTGATTTAGTTGGAAAAGTAGAAGCAGGAATACCCGAAGACGATCCAAGAAACCCAGCAACAATTGCAGATAATGTTGGAGACAATGTTGGTGATGTTGCAGGAATGGGTGCAGATCTTTTTGAAAGCTATGTTGGATCTCTAGTTGCACCATTAGCTTATGCAGCAATTGTATTTGCTGGAACTGATGTTTTGCCTTCGCTACTATTTTTCCCGCTAGCAGTAGGAACTATTGGTATGTTGGCATCTATTGTCTCCTCTTTTCTTGTAGTACCTAAGGAAGGCAAATTAGCTCAAGCACTTCACAGAGGAACCTACTCAGCTGCAGGGATAACTGCTATTGGCGTGTATTTTCTATCAGATACGATGTTTGCTGATTTTTCTGAAAACCCAATAGGGTTGTTTATATCAGTTATTATCGGTTTGCTCGTTGGTATTACTGTTGGTCAAATATCAGAATGGTTTACCTCTGACCACTATTCAATTGTTAAAAATATTGCAGATCAAGCTAAAACTGGACCAGCGACAGTAGTTTTATCTGGAATTTCTGAAGGAATGCGATCTGCTGCATTCTCTGTAATAGTAGTTGTTATTGGTGTTGGTGGAGCTTACACATCTGGAGCATGGGCTTTAGGAGAGTCTGGGGGAATTTATGGCGTTGCTGTTGCAGCAATTGGTGTTTTAGCAACACTCGGAATAACTGTTGCAGTTGATGCATATGGTCCTATTGCAGATAACGCAGGTGGTATTGCAGAAATGGCACATCTTGATCCTGAAGTTAGAAAAGCTACAGATGAACTCGACTCATTAGGAAACACAACAGCTGCAATTGCAAAGGGATTTGCAATTGGGTCTGCTGCTGTAACAGCATTAGCTTTATTCTCTGCATTTGTGCAAAGCGCAGGTCTGACTGAACTCGATATTACGCAAGTAGAAGTTACAGCAGGATTGTTTTTAGGTGGAATGTTTCCTTTCTTATTTGCTGCAATGACAATTAATGCAGTAGGAAGAGCTGCATTTAAAATGATTGAAGAAGTCAGGCGTCAATTTAGAGAAATACCTGGATTGCGTGAAGGAAAAGAAGGTGTAACTCCTGAATATGAAGAATGTGTTGATATTGCAACTTCAGCAGCTTTAAAAGAAATGCTTCTTCCAGGCGGTCTTGCAATTGTATTGCCTTTAATTATTGGTTTCTGGAACAAAGAAGCTCTTGGTGGCTTTTTAGCTGGTGCTTTAGTAACAGGGTTCTTACTTGCAATATTTATGGCTAACTCAGGTGGCGCATGGGACAATGCAAAAAAATATATTGAAGCTGGTGGCGGCGCTGGTAAAGGATCTGAAGAACATAAAGCCGCAGTAATTGGCGACACTATAGGTGATCCATTTAAAGATACATCTGGTCCGGCAATGAATATTGTTATCAAAGTTATGACTATAGTAAGTCTGATATTCGCTTCTGCGTTTTAAAATTTAATTGAAAACAGTTCATTTTGTTCGCCATGGAGAAACAGAGCAAAATAAAGATGGAATTTGGCAGGGTCATACAAATACACAATTAAGTAAAATTGGAAAAGCTCAAGCCAAGCTTTTGTCAGATAGGTTAAATTTAAAAAATCAAACAGTTTTCACCTCAGATCTGGCTAGAGCAAAAGAAACTGCTTATTTCTTATCAGATTCACCAACGGTAAGAGAAAATTTAAGAGAAATAAATGTTGGAGACTTCACAGGAAAGTCTGTAAAAGAAACATATTCAGATAATTTAGACATATTTGATGCTTTACAAGATGACACGTATGTTTTTCCAAATGGAGAATCTGTTCAGGAGTTTAAACAAAGAGTCCAACAAGAGGTTGATTATATTTTTGAAAATATTGATGAAGACTCTGAATGCATAGTAGTTACACATGGTTTCTTTATTGGTACAGCTATAGGGTTAGTTCTAGGGTTTAATCAGTATCCATATCCAATTGGCAATATTCAAAATACATCCGTTTCTACAGTTATAAAAAGAGACTCTGTAATGCAAGTTAATAAATTCAACGATGCTATTCACCTACCTAATTCATATATTGATTATCCAGCTAAAGATAAAAGTAGGATTTTAACTTTTATTAGACACGGTCAGACCGATTCTAACACTCAAGGCGTATGGCAGGGTCATGTTGACAATCCTTTAAATACATATGGTGTTGAAACTGCAAAAGAACTCAAAGGTAAATTTTCAAATTATGATTTATATTTATCTTCATCATTTAAAAGAGCTTTTGAAACTATCTCATTAATAGTTGATGATAAAGATATAATCGCAACTGAACTTTTAGCTGAAATGGACTTAGGTCAGTGGGAAGGTTTAAGCACATCAGAAATAATGGAAAATTATAGAGAAAATTTTATTCAGTCCTTGTTCATTAACTTTAGAGTTAAGTACGGAATAGATGGAGAGTCAATGAATGAAGCCGGCATTAGAGTAAGAGATTTACTAAACGATTATGATAAAGCCAAAATGTTAGTTGCTAGTCATGGCGGAACTATTAAAGCTGCAATTACAACTTTTTTAAACTGTCCAGAACTAAAAGCTGCTTCATCATTTACGATTCCGAATAATTTAGGAGTATCTTGTTTGGAGGTCAAGGACAACAAATATTCTTTATGGTCGTATAATGTAGGAAAAATAGGATATGAAAACATTAGTTATAACGAATGATTATTTTCCAAAAAAAGGTGGAATTTCTACTTACATAAAATCTTTTGAAGACCATCTTGAATTTGAAAAAATAATATATGCCCCAAATTGGGCAGAAGGACCTAATGTTGTTAACTCTAAATCAAGGTTTATCTATGGTAGTGGAACTCATTTAAGAGAAATTAATCAAATAATTAATCAGCACAACATCGAAATAATTTTACACGCATCAAGCAATCCACAGTTCTACTTGGTTAATAAATTAAAAAATTTTGGATTGAAGCAGTATATGATTATTCATGGAGCGGAATTCAATGTGATTGATTCGATTCCAATTGTCAAAAAAATATTTAGAAGATCACTTGAATCCTTAGAAAAAATATTTACTGTTAGCTACTTTACAGGTAGAAAATTACAAGAAATTACTTCAACTGAGATTGTACTTATGGGTGCAGGTGTAGAAAAAAATGAATATCAAAAAGAATTTAATGAAAATGAAAAATTAATTGTAGGAGTAAGTAGTCGATTTGTATCCAGAAAAAAAATTGATTGGGTTATTGATTCTTTAAATGATTTACAAATGGATGGATATGAAGTTACATTAAATATTTTCGGTTATGGAAAACTAGAAAAGTATCTAAAAAAACTTTCCGATATTTCATCTCAAGAGGTAAATTTTTACTCAGATGATGATGAAAATGCGTTGGATAGTTTTTACAAAGACTTAGATTTATTTGTCATGCCTGCAAAATCTAGATTTTTTGGAAGAGAATATGAAGGTCTCGGGTTAGTTTATTTAGAAGCTGCAAGCTATGGATTACCAGTTCTTGTTGGAAGTTCTGGAGGGGCTTTCGAAACTATTATTCCTGGAAAAACTGGTTTTATCGTTGGTTCAAGAAATGAAATATATGATGCTATTAAATATTTCTATGAAAACAAGGACATGATTAAAGAATTTGGAAGTAATTCAAAGTTATTTGTCGAAGAAAATTTTTCATGGGAATCTGTAGTTGAAAAATTCAAAATAAACACTAACTAGATTCAGTATCTCCAAACAATTCAAGAACTTCTGAAGGGGAAACAGTTAGAGCTTTTCTTGGACTTTCAAGTGGTTTGTTTTTTTTCTCAAAAAGAATTTTGTTAATAAGATTATCTTTAGTTGCATCCTCAGGCTTCATTCTGAATCTTCCTCTATAAAATACAATCTCTAACGATTTGGCAAGTTCAACTAAATTTTCTTTCGATAATGTCTTTATATCTTTTTCATTAAGTTCAAAATGTTTAGAAATTTTATCAATCATACTTTCTTTGCTTGCACTTTTTGGAAGTTTCAATATTTCACCACCAAGAAAATTAGATATTTTTCTTGATTTTTCATTTTCTATCAACTCTCTTATTTCATCCTTCTTCATTTCCGCTAATTCCGAATTTTCAAATACCGTTCTGTCTCGTTGTTTCATTGCATAACCTCCATAGGGTCCAACTGCTGCAGAATAAGTCCATTCATTTAACGATGTGACATATCTAGGATTTTTAGCTGATAGTGAAAATCTTTTAATACATTCTTCTTCTGTTAATTTATCTGGATCTTCGTCTTCAAAAATAGGTCCAATTAAATTTTTATAAACGCATTTTTCTTGCCTTACACCTTTTTCTTTTATTCCATGTTGTATATAAAAACTTCCATTTGGTCCAAGTTTTATAAATATGGATGAAGAACATTCAGGGCATTTTGCAACTATTCTCTCTTTTTTTAAGCTTTTCTCTTGTTGGGCTTCAACTTCACTTATATATTCAGCTTCTATTTCTTCTATGGTTATCTCGGGGGGTAATCCAACCTTAAAATCATCATCTCTCAATAAATATGGATATGGTATTTTCCCCTGTATTCTTCCTGTTTTTACGACGTACCGTGATTCAAATGGTAATTTTACAGTAGTCAAAGCCAGTGGGTCTTGGACTCCATAATCTTCAACGTGGCTTTTGATTGTCTCATGAGATTTCTTGAGAAATTCAATTTTTGATTCCTCTGGATTTTTACTTTCAAGAATTAAATCTAAATCATCTTCCATAGTTTTTGAGAACTCATAATCAATGTATTGATTGAAATAAGGTTTCATGAAATTATTGATTAAAGCTATAGCTAAAATTCTTGGTTTCAGACTAGATTCAGAATTAATAAATACGGAAGTAATACTTTCAATAATTGAAACATATGTTGATGGCCTACCTATACCTAATTCCTCCAATTTATTAATAAGTGAAGTTGAAGAATACCTATTGGGAGGATTTGTATATTTTTCTTCGCTCTCTGATTCAATAATTTTTATTTCATCATTTTCTCTCAAGTCTGGAAGCTCTTGAGACTTCTCTGACAAATCTTTAATTAAATCCCTATATCCACCAAATGTCCAAGTTGTCCCTGAGATTCCCAAAATTAAAGGAGAGTAAGTATTTTCTTTCGCTTCTATTTCAATAGTTTTCGTAATTCCTTGAGCATCAGTCATCTGAGATGCGACTGTTGTGTTAAAAATTAAACTGTAAAGCTTGTACTCATCGCTGTCTTCTTTATGTGTTTTCAGTAATTCTTGAGGAGTAGTAAAGCTTTCACCAGAAGGCCTAATTGCTTCATGAGCTGCTTGCGCATTTTTGCTGTCACCATATAGATTTGGAGAATCAGGTAAGTGTTTTTCAGAAAAATTATCCTTAATATACGCTCTCGAGGCTTTAATTGCAACATCTGACAGCCTAATTGAATCAGTTCTCATATATGTAATTAAACCTTCTTGGTAAAGTCGCTGGGCCACACTCATAGTTTTTCTTGGCTGAAAACCTAAATTACTTCTAGCGGAAGATTGTAAACTTGTTGTTTTAAATGGCTTAGGAGGCTTACCACTCCGTGATGACTCTTTAATGGATGAGATTGATGCAGTTTGATTTTTTAATATACTAACTATTTCGTTAGCTTCATTTTCATCTAGGTATTTTTTATCCTTACTAGTCTTATTTCCTTTTTCATTAAAATCCGAAGATGAAGCCAACCTCTTTCCACTAACTCTTTTAAGATTTGCTGTAAATTCATAATCATTACTTTTACATAATGCCTTGATTTCAAAATATTTTGATTTTACAAATTTTAGTCTTTCTTCTTCTCTCTCAACAATTAACCTGATAGCAGGACCCTGGACTCTTCCTGTTGAGATGAATGCTCCTCCAAGATCCCTAACTTTTGGTGAAATTTCATATCCAATCATCCGATCAAGAGTTCTCCTAGCCTCATAAGATTTAAATTTGCCAATATCAATAGTTTCAGGATTATTGATTGCGTTTGTTACTGCTGCACCCCACAAGATCTCCTTATTGGAATAGCTAGCAGGTATAGCTTTAGCATTACGTGGAAGATCCCTTATGTGGCCAACACTTGATTTAACGATATATTCAGAACCTAGAATCTTAGAAATAGTTTTTACTTTTGTTGGCGACTCAACAATAACTAAAGGTTTTGACATGTCCTTATTGATAACACTATTTTTGTCATATGTACAGGATTTAAGAAAAAAAGTATTCTAAACATAAACTAGGATGGGTATAAGGCAATGAAATCAATAAAAATATTTTCAAAATCTCAGTTCTCAGTTCTATGGTGGTCGGGCACTTTGTCAAGCTTTGGAGACTGGGCAACATTATTTGCTTCTGTCGCATTAGCAAGTTATTTAGGATCTGAAGGCGGCAATTCTGAGCTTACCGCCGTTATTCCAATAGTTGCAAGGATAATCCCTGCGCTCATGTCATCTTTCGCAGGAATATTGGCTGATAGGTTTAATAAAAAAAATGTGATGATCATATGTGATCTATCAAGAATGGTTATAGTTCTTGGACTTTTTTTTACAACTACCTTAATTCAACTTTTTCTTATAAATTTTTTATCTGAAATTTTTTCCCTTATCAGACAACCTTCAAGAGAATCAGTAGTTCCTGAAGTAGTTGACAATGAATATTTAGTTAAAGCAAATTCTTTGTTTACAGTAGGCACATATGCGTCACTTCCACTAGCTTCATTAGCTTTTGGTGTAATTTCTGATAATTCTTTAATCGAAGGAATTGTTTCTTATGGAAATGGTTGGAATGGGTCAGTAATATTTGTAATTGATTCGGTCACTTTTTTAATTTCATCATTTTTACTTTTGTATCTCAAAACAGATTCTCCAAATAAAAATATAGAAAAGCAATCGAATGTTCTTGGTGATCTTAAGGAAGGCTTAAATTATTTTCTTTCTGTTCAAGAACTCAGAACAGTGACAACATCGATATCGTTAAGTCTTGTTGGGGCAGGAGCTCTTTTTGTTTTAGGAAACACATATTTGACAGAGTCACTTAAGTTTACTCAGAGCTCTTTTGGTTTTATGATTGCTTCGTTTGGGTTTGGGATTATTTTTACAATGGTAATTTTAAGTTACTTTGTAACCTCGTTCAGCAGAATTCCATTTTTTATTGGTATAAGTATGGTAATTACTGGCCTCTCACTTTTATTTGCATTTAACTCATCAGAATTTTCAACAATCTTATTTTTTATTTTTATTTCAGGAATAGGATCAGGATCTGTTTACTTGTTAACTATAAGTTATCTTCAAAGCACAACAGATAAAAATTTAAGAGGAAGAGTATTTGGTAATTTTTATACAATTGGTAGACTCTCAATCCTACTTTCACTATTTATTTCTGGATTTGCCGCAAATTTTATAAATCAATATTTTGAGTTTGATGGAGTACTTTTTGTTTTAAGAATAAGCTCTGGGTTTATTTTGCTTTCTGGTTTAATTACTTTTGTTAAAGGGTACAGAACGATAATTAAAGATTTTGGATTTGAAAATTCCAATTTTAACAAGTTAAGATTAAACCTTGATACTGATGAAGATGAACCATTATGAATTGTGACTATGTAGCTTTTGAAGGGATTGATGGATCTGGAAAGTCAAGCATCATTGAACAGCTTTCAAAAATTTTAGATGAGAACAAAACAGAAAATAAGATTGTCAGAGAACCAGGCGGAACTAAAGTTGGTGAAGGTATAAGGGAGTTATTATTAAGCCATGACTACAAAGTTGACCCTCTCACAGAAGCCTTATTGTTTTGTGCTCAAAGATCTCAATTAGTAAACGAGCTTATAAAACCATCAATTCAAAATGAAATAAAAATTTTGTCAGATAGAAGTGCATATTCCTCTGTTGCTTACCAGGGTGTTGGAAGAGAATTAGGCTATGAAAAAATTTATCAGTTAAACGATATTGCTATTGGAGGTTTCTGGCCAGAAAAAGTTGTTTTACTTGATATTGATCCATTAGTTTCCTTAGATCGTCAAAAAGTTGCTGACAGAATTGGTAGTGACAAAATAGAGTTTTTTCAAAATATAAGAGAAGGATATTTGAGGCTTTCAGAAGAATTTTCGGAAAGCTTCTTAGTATTAGACGCTGAAAAAAATTTAGAAGAAAATTTGATGAAGATATGTAACTGGTTAGGAATTGACAAAGCTTAATAAATCACTTGAAAAAGAACTAGATGGCGTATTCCATGCCTATCTTCTGTTTTCAAACTCGTCAAGAGAACTTATCAAACAAGCAAAAAAATTTGCGGGCCTTATTGCGTTTAACGATGAATCTATAGATGCCCATCCAGATATAAAAATAGTTGAATCTGACAATCTTCGTACATTAGGTGTTGAAGATATTAGGACAGTTATAACACAAGATAATCTTTCTCCAATTGAGGGAAGATATAAGGTCGTCATATTTCCACCACTAAAATCTTTGACTGAGGAAGCATCAAATGCACTATTAAAGACTATAGAAGAGCCATCAAAAACAAGTGTATTTTTGATACTGTCTACTGGGAATTTTTGGTCTCACAGTAGAGATGATTCAAAAAATATGATTCTCTCAACTATAAAAAGTAGATGTAGAACTATTTTTATAGATACTGATAAAGATATAAAGTTTAATTATTCAGATGAAGACTTTATTGATTTTTTAGATTTTGAAATAGTTGATGGAAATCAGTCTTTTAAAAAAATTTTAGATATTTTAACTATCCAAAAAAAAGAGTTAAGTAATTTGATCCACTCATTTGCTCTAGTAAACGAATGTAAGAAAGTCATTGATAATCTTGATGATGTATCTTTAACTCTTAATTCACTTATTGTTAGTTGTCTTGAGTATTTAACTAACTCAATAATCATTCAACAGAACATATCAAGAGAGATGTACGAATTTGCGGTCAAAGTTGAAATAGCTATGGCAGACATAAGTTCTGGTATGAGGCCGCAAGTAGTCTTAAGCAACTTGTCACTAGAGGTTTAATAATATGAACAAATTGACCCTTTTAGGTACAGGTTGTCCAAGTCCAAGTCATTTAAGATATGGACCAAGTAGTTTAGTGTCCTATGAAGGAACAAATTATTTAATTGATGCTGGTTCGGGAGTCACTCAAAGGCTTAGTGAAGTAGGAATAAAGCCAGGAGAAATAGACTATTTTTTTATTACCCATTTACACTCAGATCATATTGTTGACTTATATCAATTATTCATATCTGGGTGGCACACTGGGCGAGAAACTAAATTTAAAGTATTTGGCCCGAAAGGTCTTAAAAGCCATTTCGATAAAATCTTTGAAGCTTATAAAGAAGAATTAGATTTACGAAAAGAATGGGAGAAAAGACCTAACGTAGAGGGATTAGCATATGAAATTACCGAAATTAATAATGAATTAAAAATCGAGCTTGATAACGCAACCATAGAAAGTGTAAAAGTGGACCACCATCCTGTTGATCCTGCATTTGGGTATAAATTTATTCTTGGACCAAAAAATATAATTTTTTCTGGAGATACTCGATACTGTGAGTTTCTAGAAAAATCTTCAAAAGATGCCGATATTTTAGTACATGAAGTGTTTGTGGGTTTGGATTATGATCCAGTACGAATGTCATCGGACACGATTGAAAATATAAGTGATTATCATACAACCCCAGAAGAAATTGGGGTATTAGCCAGTAATGCAAGTGTTAAAAAATTAGTCTTAAACCATTTTGTACCTCCTGTTTTTGATGAAGATGTCTTAGTAGAGAGAATTGCTAAACATTTTGATGGAGAAATTGTAGTTGGTAAAGATTTGATGCAGTTTGATATCTAATAGAAATATGCTTTTTTCTTTTTAAACTTTAATTTTAAATTGTAAAATATTTACATGACAGTTCCAGTAATTCCAAGCCTTCCTATCATTGGTCATTCTTTACCAATGTTAAGAGATTTTGATGATCACAAATATCATAGAACTTTACTGCAAGATTCTTTTCGACACGATGCAATTCATGGATATTTAGAAATCATTCAACCAATTATTAATCAATGGGTAGAAAACTTAAAGAAAGCTGGGAGCTTTAATTTGTATCAATCTGTTAAACAGCTCATGTTTGATATTTCTCTAAGTCTTTTTTTTCTTGATGTAAAACAAGACGAATCTGAAAAGTTAAACAAACTTTTTATGGATTCAATTGCCTCTGCAACTTCTGCAATAAGGTGGCCACTGCCATTTACCAAAATGAAAAAAGGACTCAAAGCACGTGAGTTTTTGCTTGATTATTTTGAATCAAAAGCAGGACTTATTAATGATGACAGTAAAAAGACTTTATTTGCTGAATTAGTAAATACAAATAAAGGGGATGCGGGATTAACAAATTTTGAGATAGCTGAACATATGATTTTTTTACTGTTGGCAGCTCATGACACTACAACTATCACTCTTACAAATTCAATTTATAGTTTGTCTCAAAATGTAGATTTCAGGAGTGACTTAATTAAAGAAGCAAATGAAGTTAATCATTCTGACATCTCCTCATTGAAGAATGGATTAGTAGGGGAATCAATATTTAAAGAAGCTATGAGATATTATCCACCAGTGCCATTTTCAATCAGATATGTTGTAAGGGATACCGAAATTCAGAGTTACCCACTTAAAGCAGGCACTTATGTGACGATAAGTCCATTACTTTTACATCACGATGATAGGTACTGGGACAATCCAGATGCTTTTGATCCATATAGATTTATTGATCCAAACTATCATAACAAAGCTTATTTTCCATTTGCTGGAGGGGCTCATACATGTTTAGGTAAGTTCTTTGCAAGCTATATTTACAAAAATGTAATCTACAAATTTGTTCAAAATATTGATAATTTTGAAATAGATGAATCCCTTGAAATAAGGCCAACCCCGATACCACATCCAGTTAAGGATGTGCTTGTTTCAGCCTAAGATTCAATAAAATGCCAAAGATGTAAGCACGCAATAGTTTTATAAGGGTCCCACTTTTTTGCATATTTATCATATTTTTCAAAATCGCTAGTTTTTTTGACCATTTTAAGTTCTTCCATTGCGACCCTTATAGCAGCATCTCCGCTAGAAAAAATATTTTTGTTTCTAACACAAAACATCTCAAACATCTCAATACTCCATTTACCGATTCCAAAAATTTTAATTAGATTATCGTATCGTTCTTCCTCGGACAGCCTATAGAGATTTTTAGAATTTGGATTTTGACTAAAGAACAACACTAACGATTTAATAGACTTAGCCTTGTTTTTACTTAATCCGAGGCTTTTTATTTGACTGACAGTAAGGTTTTTGAAACTTAAAATTTTAAAACTTTCTTCATTGAGTTGCTTCAACATTTTTTCTTTGATGCCTTTGGCAGCTTTTGTGGAAATGAACTGTGAAATAACAATATTTACTAATTCATTAAACGGGTCTATTTTTTTGATTGAAAATTGTAAATGACCGTTATTTTCAATAACTTTTCCTAATTTTGGATCACTTTCTATCAAACTTTTTTCAGCTTTTGAAAAATTTTTATTCATTCAATATTTAACTTATTTAGATTTTTTAAATTGTAAAATAAAAAAACACTTACAGCAATTCCTACAAAAGATAAGCCTTTAAATCCAATTAGCAAGTAGCTTAAACCTAAAGATGTATGAGCTATAAAACTTCCTAAGAAAACAAAAGAGTCACTTTTTATGTTTAGAGGAGTTCTGTACTTGATTGAAAATTTTGAAATAGCTGCACTAATTGCAACATAATTAAAATTCCATCCAAGTCCTAGTAGATATAAACCTATTTTTAAAGCTGTAGGTCCAGAATTAATAAAAGTAATTAAGCAACTTATAAATAAGATTACAGTTCCAGCATATGTAAATTTCTTGTATCCATATTTGTCTACATAATTTCCAAGAATGGGTGAAAATAGAAACATCCCTAAAGTGTGATAGCTAATAATAATTCCAACCAGCTGAACGGTTTCACCTATATCTTGTATATGCAATGGTGTAGCAGACATTATTACAACCATTGTGAAATGATTTAAAACTAAGAGAAGCGATAATAAGTTACCATTTTTTCTTTCAGAACTTTGATCACTTGATTCACTTTCTAAATCACTTGGGCTCCTTAAAATACTTTTTTTTGAAGTAAATGTGAACAGAGAGGCCGCTGCAAATAGCATTCCAACGAACGCTATTACATAACCAACGATTAGGTCAGAGTTAAATATATTTTCAAAAAAATTTGAATAGCTTCCAACCATACGTGGTCCAAATACAGAACCAAAAACTGAAAACCAAACTGCTAGAGACAATGCAGTAGCTTTAAATTTCGTACCTGCCACAAATGAAGCTGCGTACCTGGTTTGAAGTGTTGCTGATTGTCCAATTCCTAAGATGAAAGCTCCAAGCAAGAGAAGCAAAAAAGAGTCAATTATAAGACTATAAAACATAATTGCTCCCCCAAAGGCACCTATTAAAAAGGTAAAAGCCAGTGCATTAAGTTGAGAATTAGTTTTTGATATTAAATATATCATTCTTGTCCCAAGGACTGCACCACCCACTCCGACAGCATTTGGAAAGCCGACAAAAAGTGGATTGCTAGATACCTCTCTTGCCGCCAGCACAGTAACGGTTATTGAAGCTATAAAACCTATCGAAGAAAAAGCTACTGATAAAAGAAGGCTTGATATTTTTTTTATCTCGCTGAACATATAAGAAGGTTACCTAATTTAGTAATTTAATCTTTTACATATGTCCTTTGAAAAAAAAATTTCTTTTATTACCATTAGGTTTGCATATAGAGAGGAAATCCTCAGCAACCTAGAATACCAACTAAGGTGCTTTTTGATGTGGTTTTACAACAAAAAATGGTATTTCCAAAACTTTTGCAAAAAATTTAATTGGAGGAAAAGTGACTAAATTTGTAACAGCTGAAACAGTTTCACCCGGCCATCCAGATAAAATTGCAGATTTGATCTCAGATTATGTCTTGACTAAGGCATTAGAAAATAACAGTTCATCAAGAGTTGCAGTAGAGACTTTTCTTACTGGTACAAAAAAAGGCGGTTTAGTTCTCGTTGGAGGAGAAATAAGTGAAATTGCCAATATTACAACAGAAGATGTAATCAACCACCAACATTTGATAAATCAAGAAATATACAAAAAGACTTATGGGACCTTCAAAACTCAAATGAGTTGCTAGATCTTGATTCAAAAGTACAAGTTACAAGTGGAGGAGAGAAAACAAAAGTTGTTGTCTCAACTCAGCACCACAAAGATATCGACATGGAAGCTCTTCATAATGAAGTTTCTGAAATTGTTTCTAAACATGTTTCAGGAGAGTATGAATTAGATTTAAATCCGTCTGGCTCATTTGTCAAAGGAGGACCAGCTGGAGATACAGGTTTGACAGGAAGAAAAATAGTTGTTGACGCATACGGTCCTTCAGTACCTGTTGGTGGTGGAGCGTTTTCAGGCAAAGATCCTAGCAAAGTAGACAGATCTGCAGCTTATGCTGCTAGGCATTTAGCTAAAAATATTGTAGCCCATGAACTTGCAGAGGAATGCCTTGTGAGAGTTTCTTATGCAATTGGAAAAGCTGAACCTTATGAATTGACTATTGAAACTTTCGATACTCTTAAAGTTGATGAAAAGAAACTTAATGATTTTGTAAGAGCTTTTGATATGAAACCCGGTGCAATTATTGAAAGACTAAATTTAACAAGCGTTAATTATAAAACTGATACACTTTTTTCTCATTTTGGACATTCAAATAGAAACTGGGAAAAAATAGAAAATATTTAGTTAAATCAAAATACTTTGATATAATTTTCATAAGCATATAGAGAAGGTTAAGACCTCGGCAACCTGGAAGACTATCCAAGGTGCCTGAAGATGTGGCAGAAATGCAACTAAATAGTCAAAGTCCTTCTCCAAATTAAAGGAGAAATATATGAAGTTTAATTCAAAACTAATACATGCAGGTTGGGATTCTGATGAAAATTCTGAAGGATCAATAACAGTTCCTATTTACAGGACAACAGCTTATCAATTTAACAATACCGAACACGCTGCAAACCTATTTGGCTTAAAAGAGTTTGGCAATATTTATTCCAGATTAGGCAACCCAACAGTTGGAGCATTGGAAGCCAGATTAACAGCCCTTGAAGAAGGTGCTATGTGTGTAGCATTATCTTCAGGAACCTCTGCTGTTATGTACTCGCTAATCAACATCATGAGTCAGGGGGACAACTTTGTTACTGCTAATCAACTTTACGGTGGAACCTATACAATGTTTGATAATATCTTGCCAGAATATGGTATCAATTCTAAAAAAGTCGACATTACTGATTTAGAAGCTGTTGAAGCAGCAATTGATGAAAAGACTCGAGCAATTTATTGTGAAACAATAACCAATCCAGGATTAGTTGTTGCTGACATATCTGCTTTAGCAGATATCGCACATTCAAAGGGAATTCCTTTAATTGTTGACGCTACCTTCACAACATCAGCCATACTAAAACCTTTTGAATATGGTGCCGACATCGTTGTCTACTCATTAACTAAATGGATGTCTGGTCATGGAAGAGTTATTGCAGGTGCAGTGATTGAAAAAGGTGGTTTTGATTGGGGTAATGGTAATTTCCCACTTTATGATAAACCCGATACCAGTTATGGAGGTATGAGATGGGGTCATGACCTAGGTGATTTAGGAAATGTTGCATACTCACTCGGATTGAGAACAGTTCCTTTGAGAAATCTTGGTGCAAATATGTCTCCAGATACTGCTTTTGAAGTTATGAGTGGCCTCGAAACACTAGCTCTAAGAATGGAACGTCATTGTGAGAATGCAATTAAAGCTGCGGAATATTTGACTGAACACGAGCTTGTTGAGTGGGTTAGGTTTCCTGGACTCAAAGATGATCCAGCATATGATCTGTCAGAAAAGTATTTAAAAGGTACTGGTGGAACAATGGTGGTCTTTGGGATTAAAGGCGGAAAAGATGCTGGACAAAAATTTATAGACAATTTAAAAATGTTCAGACATGTTGCTAATGTTGGAGACACTAGATCTTTAGCTATTCACCCAGCAACAACTAATCCTGGATTGGTTATGGTTTCACAATAAATTGCTCGAGTCTTTTCATCAATTGCTGCTTCAACAGCTTCTAAATTAG